>Ga0154789_136_pt7 | contig 24178 bp, 22 predicted proteins | sample Rifle2008BG16ft_FD_105797 | JGI IMG/M metagenome (GOLD analysis project Ga0154789, IMG submission 105797) | Candidatus Azambacteria bacterium RBG_16_47_10
TAGGGCTTGATCACACTTCCCGCGCCGGTGCCAAGTTTGCTGGTAAGACCGGTGATCGAATCTTCCAGGCGCTTCATCGGCGCTTTAAGCGCGTCAGTGGAAAGTTGAGCTATCTGTTCCGCAGGCGTGACAATTTTGCATTTAATTTCACCTCCTAGTCTTTGCCAATATCCCTTAAAGTCATCTACGGTCATTGGTGATAGAGAAAGCCCTTCTATTGCTTCTTCAGCTGATTTTCCAACATAAGGGCGGTATTTTTGATTTTCAAACTCTCTTTCTTCTGCAAATAAACCAGCATCTTCTTCGGTGAATTCTGGAAGAGGAGATGAGGATGCTTCTATTTGACTGACGATTGAGCGCGCTTGAACAGAGCCCCAGTCCGGAGGTTTCGTAATCGTGCATTTTTCTTGCGAGAGAAAGCCTTTGCCTATGGCCATCTTTGTTGTTGCCTCCGCGCTTTTTTCTGCTTTTATGGCATCCATTTCATCCGCAGTAGTAAGCAGTATGCCGACATCATTGTTTTCTTTCCTTGAAAGTTCAATGAAAGATTGCCATCCTCCCTGAGTGAAGTCCTCTTTAAATTTCTGCAGTCCTGCTGCCATGCCGGTAAATGTACATGCCACTTTTTCATCAAATTTTTGCTGTGCATATGGCCCGGTAAACGCCACCTTAAGCTTAAACTTAAGGAAATTTGCATTACATAGCGTAGTGGGGTCTACATTTAAAATAGCCCCCGCAAGCACCCCGCCCGCTTCATCAAGCGCGTCGGTAAGGAATTTTCCAGGGTCTTGGAGAACTCGTATCTTTCCCTTCCCTCCGCCGTTGATCCACGCAACGATGTCGTTGGTAATCTTGGCGAGAACCTGATGCATCATGACAAGGAGTAGGGAGGAAACAAGTTCTGCAACGACGCCGTCATTTTTTTTGAATTGCTCCCATATCTGGAACAACCAGTTTTTTTGAGTATCAGCTACTTCCAACGCCGCTATTTTTGCCTGTAGCACATTGGACTGTGTTTTTAAAACATTATTCTGAAGTTGCAGGATAGAGCCAGCAGGCCACTCAATAACAAACTGGGCATTGGCTTCGTGTGGCGCCATTAAAACGGCAAAAAATGCCAGATTTGCTATCAGCACGAAAACAAGCAGAGAACAAATACCTTTTCGTATAATTAAAAAATTTAAGAAAGACATTTAATACGACGCTATCTTTGTTAGGAGTTGTTCATCCCATAAACGAACCATATCAAGCGCTTGAGGGTATGTTTCTATGGCAGCTGCAGCTTTTGCGGGGTCTTCCGAAGCATTTTTCACACTATCGAGAACAGTGGTCAACAATGAAAAAATAGCAATATAATTTTTGTGCATTTCAGCAAACTCTGAAGGGGCAACAACTTCTTTTAGTGCCACCACTGTTTTTTTATAATCATTTATTAATAAAGTGATTTTTTCTGTGTTTTTTGTTTCAACTGTTTCTTTTATGATGTTTCCCTCGGATGCATTAAGCCCTCCGCTTTCTTCAAAAAGCATTGCTTGTGAAAGTTGAAAAACATATAAAACAACCGATTCTTTTGTGGCGGGAACCAAAGATATTTTAATTTCAGTGTCTTTTACTTCTGGGAGCGCAAAATATTCCTTCGCGCGAAGACCGATCTGCGCAAGCGCTTCATCCATAAGGTCTTGGTTGTACGGGAGATTCGGATCGTTCGAGATATCTTCAAGCGAAGATCCTTGTGCGGGCGCGATCTCACCCGATGATATCTTTTGTGTGAGTATTTGTGCGAGATAGGTGGTTAAATTTTTCGGCAAAGGACGCGGCGTATTCGTATCGGTTCCTTCAAGCGCATCATTAGGCGCCGGGATAAGAGGGTCATAGCCGGAGGCAACCTCTTCGCCGTCCAAATAGCCGTCGCCGTCCGTATCCGGATTGCGAGGATCTGTTTTATATGTTTCTTCCTGCCAGTTTTTCAGACCGTCGCCGTCCGGATCGGCATCCGGTTCAGAAGCAATAGGAAATAACACCTTTTTTCCTTCAGTGAGTACCTGTGCGCCGATGCCTTGAGTACGCAAAACGATGACTCCGCCAATAAAAATCCCCAGCAACAAAACCACGGGGATGACGAGTTTTTTTCGCCGTTCTTTATCCATAGATATAATGTGTGTATTATACCAGACCGCATAGGAAATACCTATACTTTTTACTTGTGTATATCTAAAAAAGCGGAAAAAGAAAAAGCGCCGACCGCAAGTATATGCGATCGGCGCCAATTTTTTACTTTCCCCACCGGAATTTTATATCCGGGAGGATCTTGCTCCCGCAAGGGCCCACGTAAAATGGAATATGGGTTTTCTCTGCCCCAAATGGCAGGTTTGAAGATTTGTAGAACGAGGATATGACGACAACGGCGTCATATGACTCCCCGTAATAGGTATTGTTGTACCCATCTGTGCGGAACGAGAACGTTCTCTCGCCCATGTAGAAACCGGCATCTTCCCCGGTATCAGCGGTGCCTATGATCTTGTAGGCATGAGCGACGCCGTCGAACTTTCCGGCGCACTCAGTGTTGAAGATAATCGCCTCACGGGGTCCTAACCACCCCGTTTTCACTCCTTCAAGCCGTACCCGATACGGAGATTCGTTCCAAAGCAGGACGCGCAGATGCGATGAGTCCGTGATCGTGATCCGCGTCGTTTCGATGGCGGTGCATCCGGTGAGCGAGCCTGCCAGGATAAAAAGCAGGATGACAATCCACGGCAAAACAATGTCTTTAAGCATCCTTTTCAGAATTTCCATAATTCCCTCCTCGTATGAAGACGATGTCTTCGGTTTATGCGATTTTAAAAGGTCACTCTAGATCGCTATTGTATCAGAAAATACATATTTTGTCAATAATAAAAGCCAAAAAACGCTTAGTTTAAAGCGTTTTTTGTAAATACCAGTCGTTTTTACCCGGTCTAGTGACCCGAGAGCTTGTATTGGAAGATAAACGGAGTATCCTTTCCTGATGTTGGGTCGCTATAGAGACCTCCAAACTGCACCATGCCTTTATCAACGAACACCTTGCTCCATACTTTGTTAGGTGTCATATCGACGATCGTTTGGAGTTTTGCGCGTTCGCTTGGATCTGTTTCATTCGGGAGAAGGGTATCGCGGATATGATCGATCGCTTTTTCAGCCATGCTCTCCCCTTCATCAATGGTTTCAAACGCTTCCTGCGCTTTATGATGCGTCGTTTTTTTCTCGGGTGAGCTTTTTTGCACATGCTCTGTGGCGTTATCAAGCTCATCGAACATATTTTTGTTCCCCGCATATGCTTCTGTTCCCGCGGCAAATGTGCCGGCAAGCGCAGCGGCGGCAATAGCCGCTTTTCCCCATGATGGGCTGGTTTTTTCTTCCGTTTTCTCCTCGGGAGACGGCCAAAGTTCTTCAAGAAGTTCCTCCCCTGTTTTTTCTTCCGATTCCGGGGCGTCCCCTTCTGTTTCCACTGATATCTCTTCGGGAGATTCCAATGTGTTCATTTTTTCCTCGATATTTTCCTCCCCCTTCTCTTCGTTTGGTTCAAAATTTTCAAATCCCATAGATATTGCGCTAATTGTATACGGCTATTATAGCATGGTGCGTAGATTTTCGGCGAGCGCGGTCCATTGTGCGAGCGTAAGCTGTTCCGGGCGGGTGTTTTGGTCGATGGTGAGAGCTGTAAATGCCTCGGTGAGAACCTCTTTAGATATTTTGAGTTTTGTAGCAAGATTGCCGACTAGTTTTTTTCGAGGCGCTGAAAAGCCTGCTTTCATCACGGTAAAGAAGGTGTCGGGCGCAAGCGAAGGCGGCTTTGTATGAGGAATGATCTCAATAATTGCCGAATCTACCTTCGGTGCCGGAGAAAACGACCCACGGGACACAAAAAACAGTATTTTCGGCTCCGCATAGAATTTTACCGCGAGCGAAAGAATACTTTCTTTCCCATCGCGCGCGGTAATGCGCTGTGCCACCTCCTTTTGGATCATCAGGAGTATGCGCTGGGGCTTTTCTTCTCGTTCAAGAAGTGTGCGGATCAGGGCAGATGTCAGATAATAGGGGATATTTGCGACAACGCTATAATTTTCCGGCAACGAAAGTTCATCTTCTTTAAGTAGGCGCATGATGTCGCCATCAATAACATCGACATTGGCGATATGCTTTTCTGCGAGCGTTGTTTGGAGCGCCTCAATGAGCCGTTTGTCTTTTTCTACGGCAATGACGCGCTGTGCGTGTGCGGCAAGCGGGAGTGTGATCGCGCCAAGCCCCGGGCCGATCTCAAGGATCGTATCCTGCGGTGTGAGCGCGGCAGCTGCAATTATTTTTTCTATAACTCCTTTATTTGCAAGGAAATTCTGTCCCAGCCGTTTGTTTGCGGCTATTTTCATTTATTTTCCGCTTGCGATCACCTGTGCGATCGGAGATGAGTTCTGGAGATTTTGCCAGAAAAGAATGTTTTTATGAGAGATATACATCGCGTCTTCCGGCATATGCATGTCCTGTGTCAGTTTTTTGACCGTCGTCTGCGTTTTCATTTCCGCAGACCCCTCTGCTGCCGGCACTTGTGATTTTTCAAGGTAGTGAGCGTTTGTCAGGCGCCATGCGTCAAAGCCGTTTCGTGAAAGCGTGCCGAAATATACTTGGCCATTCGTGAGAAAAACCGCCTGCACCTTATTCTTCATTGATTTTTCCGTGTATGAAGAGTTAGACAGGTGGAGCGACCTGTCGCACCATGCGAGTATGGTGAGCACGAATACGAATGCGATTATTGCCGCAACAATACGGAGCGGTCTGCGCCCGAAGCAATGGGTACGGCATATGCCCCTCCCTGTTGTACATGTATTTTTATCTGCACATACGCATTTGTCTGCGCATACACATGATGACGATGATTGCGGTGTTGTTTCTTCCATAAAAATAAAAAGAGATTACTTGGTATGAAATCAGTATAGCATATTTTTTCCTTGCAAGAGCAAGGGCAAAACGGAATCGTTCAGGTGAGGTGCTATCATGCTCATCTTTTCTTTTATCTTAACCTGCCCGCCATATGCCTAACACCTTATTCCCCTGATATTCCATATGTCTCTCATTATGCCGTGGTTCACGAATTTCCAAATGACAGGCAATTGGCAGGCGGGCGGAAGCGCAGCCTGCCTGTTTTGATATGATGGGGGGCGTGAGTGGATTAAAGAAAAGATGAGCATGATAGCACTAGCCATGAGAAGAGCGAAATGCAGCTACCACTCGATGTCGATGATGCCACTCTCAAAATCATCGCGGCTGACGGACGGGCCGCCTTCATACACGGAGAATGAAACAAGACGCTCCGGAATGTCGAATAAGAAGCGCGATGGGGGATTTGATTGCGTTTGTCCGTACACCGTTCGCGCGCGCGCATAGGAAAGCCACAGGTTTTTTTTCGCGCGCGTGATCGCCACATAACAGAGTCGCCGCTCCTCTTCCATTTCCGCCGGTGATTGTTTACTGCGCGAATGCGGGAAAATATTGTCTTCCATGCCGATGATAAACACCGAACTGAATTCAAGCCCCTTTGCCGCATGCATGGTCAAAACATGCACCGCTCCGCCACTTCCCTCTTCGTTTTCGCGCGCGACAAGCGCCGCATTATCAAGAAATGTCGTGAGTGCGACCTCGGGTTTCTCTTCATCATGATATGACGCGGCAGAAATAAGTTCGTGGATATTTTCAATGCGCGACGCGCCTTCTTTCTTGTCCTTCGCAAGATATTCTTCAAGTCCCGAGCGCTTCAATATCATCTTGATGAATTTAGAAAGCGGCATTGTTGCGCGTTCTTCTTTTAGGGCATCGATGAGCGTGAAAAATTCTTCGATATGCGCGGTGCGTTCCCCGCGGGCAAAAAAACGATCAAGCGATACTTTGCCGATGCCCCGCGGAGGCAGATTGATGATGCGCTTTAAGCTCACCGTGTCGCGCGGATTTGCGATGACGCGCAGATACGCAAGCACATCTTTAATTTCCTTTCGTTCATAGAATTTCAAGCCCCCGATGACTTTGTATGGAATGCGATAGCGCAAAAATGTTTCTTCAATAGCGCGTGACTGCGCATTCGTGCGATACAAGACTGCGACATCAGAAAACGATTCGGCGCGACGCGTGCGTCCGAGTTCCATGATCGTGCGCGCGACAAATTCCGCCTCTTTTCGTTCATTGTCTGTGACGACAACGCTGATCTTTTCGCCCGCATCGTTGCGCGTGAAAAGATTTTTTTCTTTCCGCATTTTATTTTTACTGATCACTGTGTTTGCTGCCGATAGTATGGTTTGCGTGGAACGATAATTTTCTTCAAGCACCACTACTTTCGCATCGGGATATTCTTTTTCGAAATTAAGAATGTTCGTGATGTCCGCCTGGCGCCATCCGTAGATCGCCTGGTCGAGGTCGCCGACCGCGCAGATGTTGCGATATTTTTTTGCAAGCAATGTTACGAACTGATATTGCGCATAGTTGGTGTCCTGGTATTCATCGATGAGAATATAGCGAAATTTTTCCTGATACTGCGCCAGGATGTCGTCATGTTTTTGCAGGAGCTGTACGCACATCATGATCATGTCGTCGAAGTCGACAGCATTGTGTTCGCGCAAGCCGTCTTGATACGCGAGATACACGCGCGCCGCCATGCGGTCGAATGGTTCTGTTGATTCGTCGGCAAATGTTTCCGGAGCGACAAGCCGGCTTTTCAGCGTTGAGATGGTGTGTAAAAAAGAACCCGGAGTGAACTTTTCCGTATTGATCTCCATTTTTTCACAGATCTCTTTAATAAGCGATTCCTGGTCCCGGGTGTCAAAGATGACGAACCCGTCTTCCAGACCGCACTCTTTCGCGTGGGCGCGCAAGATGACGAGACATATGGAATGAAAGGTGCCTATGGAAAGCGCGGCGGAAGAGAGCGGAGAGTCTCTAAGAAGGCGATGCACGCGTTCTTTCATCTCCCCCGCCGCTTTGTTGGTGAATGTCACGGCAAGGATGCGGTCGGGCGTGGCTATGCCGCGCGCGATGATGTGCGCGATGCGGTGCGTGAGTACCATGGTTTTACCTGATCCCGCTCCCGCGATCACGAGTACCGGCCCTTGTATCGCGGTTACCGCCTCGCACTGTTTTTCATTAAGATTTTTAAGTAGATCGATCATTATGTGTTGGTTTTTACGGAAAAAATAGGATTAAAGACCTTGTGGATAACTTTGCTGGATTCGTTGACTTTTAGCCCCCCCGGTGGTATTATAGATACGGTTTTGACATCCTATGATTTGGCAAGAGTGGCCGCAGAGAAGCAGTATTTCTACGCTTATTTTTACTCAGATCAAAAATTTTTTCTCCGCTCTGTGGAGAAAAATCAATAGTACTCGATCCAAATTCCCTGTACTCTCTACCGGGAATAGCTTTTTTTATGTGTTATCGCGCCTGAAAAACAATGTTTTTACGGCGTTTTTTGTTATTATGGTGCTTTTTGCATCATTTTTCAATATCGGCGATATGGGAGGCGCTCTTTCTGAAGCAACGATCTCCGTATTACGATCACATGAGGCATATGCGTATAAAGAGGTGGCGCAAAGGGCGGTTCAGGTTCGCGCCGCGACAGCCGATGCTCTGTATGATGCATCATTTAACGACGCCGAAGGAGGACGAGGCGGTCTGGATGATGAGGAAACGAGCGAGTATGCGTATCCCACAACAAAAGATGATGCGCTTGTTGCCGATTTTTCACCCCTGACCATCGATCAAAACCAGACATCACGCGATCAGATCATATATTACGTTGTTGAAAGCGGTGATACGGTATCGGATATCGCGACGCGGTTTGGCATCGAATCCCCGACATTATTGTGGGCGAATGATCTTTCTGGCGTGGACTATATTCGTGCGGGCCAGCGGCTGGAGGTTTTGCCTATTGATGGCGTGAAATATGAGGTGAAGAAAGGAGACACGATCGGTGCGCTCGCGCAAAAATTCAGCGCGCAAGAAGATGAGATTATCACATATAATCATTTGCCCGCGGATGGCGCGCTCCGCCCCGGAGATGCATTGATCATCCCGGATGGGCGGATGCCGCAGCCAAAACCAGCGCCTCGTCCGACCGCTATCGCGCGCGCATCGACCCCTTCACAGTCGGCGGCACAGACCGCTTCGAATAAATATTTTATCTTCCCGACGTCGGGAAGGAAATCGCAAGGGTATCACGGGAACAATGGTGTGGATATCGCAAATCAGTGCGGAACGCCGATCTATGCGGCGGCGGACGGTATAGTGACCGCTGTATTAACAACAACATCGCGCGCGCGCACCGGGTCTGCGGTATATGGCGGGTTTGGCAATCATGTCCGCATCAAGCATGCGAACGGTTCGGAAACGCTGTATGCGCATCTTGAAAATATTTATGTTTTCAAAGGGCAGGAAGTGAAACAGGGATCAATGATCGCATTAATGGGCGGCGGATTTGAAGCAGTGAACGGACGATGGGTGCGCATGGAAGGTGCGGGTAAATCGACCGGATGTCATTTGCATTTTGAAGTGCATGGTGCGAAAAATCCGTATTTGGTTAGGTAGAATCTAGAATACAGAATACAGAATCTGGAAGCGGGTACCCCCCCCCGCTTCTTTTAGTTTCCCGTTTCTTATTTCTAGATTCTATCCTGGTCCCGCTGTTGGTATTGCAGTGCTTCTGCAATGTGATGAGAAAGGATCGCAGACGATCCTTCAAGATCGGCGATCGTTCGCGCAAGCTTGATGATCTTGTGATATACGCGCGCAGAAAAGCGAAGTTTGTCCATCGCCGCTTTTAATACCGCGAGCGATGCGGGATCAAGCGGGCAATATGCTGTGATATGGCGAGGAGACATATCGGCGTTAAGAGAAATGGTATCGTGTGAAAACCGTTCCATCTGGATGTGCCGTGCGGCGGCGACATTTTCCCGCACCCGTGCGCTTTCACTTTCCCCCGTTTTTCCGGAAAGCTCTTTATGTGTGACGGGAGGAACATCGACATGAATATCGATGCGATCTGCGATGGGGCCTGATATTTTTTTCTGGTATGCGATGACGGAGTGCATGGAGCAGGTGCACTCGCGCTGAGCGGAGCGATAGTATCCGCACGGGCATGGGTTTTTTGTGGCAATGAGGATGATGCGCGCGGGGTATGTGAATGTTCCGTGCGCGCGGGATATCGTGATCGTTTTTTCTTCCAAGGGCTGGCGAAGCGCTTCAATGACATTGCGTTGAAATTCCGGGAATTCATCGAGAAATAATATGCCGTTGTGTGCAAGCGTTATTTCCCCGAGTTGTGCGTGCTTTCCTCCGCCGATCAGCGCGACATCCGATGCGGAATGATGCGGGGAGCGAAACGGTCGGCGCATAATAACGGCATTTTCTTCTCCAAGCGCGCCGGCAACGCTGTACACCTTTGTGGTCTCTATCGCTTCTTCTTCCGTCATGTCGGGTAAAATGGAAACCAGTGCTTTTGCCAGCATGGTCTTTCCCGATCCGGGCGGTCCGGATAAAAGGACATTGTGTCCACCTGCGGCCGCAATGGCAAGTGCGCGTTTTGCATGCTCCTGACCTTTGATATGGGAAAAATCATATGCGTCATCGTGTTCATGCACGGGTGCCGGAGGTCGTACGTGAGCGATCTTTGGAATTGTTCCTTCTGTGAGGTATGCGATGCACTCGGCGATCGTGGCGACAGGAACAAGCGTGATGCCCGATATCAGTGCCGCTTCCGGCGCGTTATGCGCGGGAAGGATGACCGTGGAAAATCCTTTTTGCTTTGCATGCGCGACAATGGTAAGTGCGCCGCGTATCGGCCTGACAGTTCCGTCGAGCGCGAGCTCGCCGACCGCAAGCGTCCCGGACGCGTTGCACTGTAATTGATCCGATGCGCACAGATAGCTCAGCGCGATCGGGAGGTCATATGCCGCCCCCTCTTTTTTAATATCTGCCGGCGCGAGATTAACAACGATCTTTTGGTTCGTTTTTTTCGGATAGGCAAATCCGGAATTTTTCAGCGCGGCATTGATGCGGTCTTTTGATTCATCGACCGATTTGTCGGGAAGACCGACGATGGTAAAACAATGGAGACCGTGCGTAATGTCGGTCTCCACGGTTATGATGCGGGCGTCTATGCCATGTACTGTCGCAGAAAAGATGTGCGCGGGCATTTGTCGGGCAGAAGTGGAAAGGTGAAAGTTAAAAGTGGAAAGTTAGAATCTGAAAGCAAAATCAGTGATCCCTGCATTCTTCTAGATTCTGACTTCTAGATTCTGCCCCCTTAGCATTGCGTATGCGTGCGCGCCGCAGGGTTTGCTTCAAGCCGAGCTTCATCGATCGCCTGCCCGCATGCTTCACAGGTGCCATATGTTCCTTTTTCTATGCGTTCAAGTGCCGCGTCGATATCTTCAAGGCTGTTTCCGATCGTGCGATCCATCGATAACTCGATATCGTGCGCCTCCACCTGATCTGCTTCTTCTTCAGGAAAGAAGTGATCTGCATTATCGAATTCGTCTTCCTTGGCGTTTTCTTTTTGTTCCGCTCCAAGCTTTGTTTTTTCGTCACGAAGCAGTTTTTCAAATCGAGATGTGTCCATAGTGAATGATATTAGATTCTTTTTAGCACGCTTGTAGTATACCGTAAAAAAATAAGAAGTTCCATTATGTGCCCGTATCAGCATGACGGATGCGTAATGCCGAGCGCGCGAATACGGCGCTCGTAACGGTCCATCACCGCCTTGTTTTTACTGTGCGGATAATGAAGGAGTATGGCGTCGTCGCGTAAAATGAAATGCGCTGTGTCGCCTCCCCCCTTTATTTTTTGTTTAAGGCGGCGCATTTGCCATGCCTTGAGCCACTGTTCAATACGGTCGCCAAACGCTCCGGATAACGGCGCTGCGATTATTTTTGAGATCATCCGTAATATCGCGACGCGCGGAAAGCGCGATTGTTTTTCCGGATAGCGAAGATGACGAGCGATCCATTTGTTCTGAGTAAAAAAGCGCGCAAATGCATCATGGTCAAACAACGGCAATGCGCGCGCGAACATGTGTGCCGACGCTATATTTTGCACGGGCGCTTCCGCATCATGCGCGAGAAAATAATTAAAGCACAGCTTTTCTCCGGTGATCGCATTGTCGCGGCGGCGCAAAAAAAGTGCGGCAAGCGCAAGCGACAGTGCGCGCACGGTCCATAGTCTCCCATGGCGCGCGATGCAAAAAATGTCGACATCGCTTTTGGATGTTGCATTATTCATGGCAACAGAGCCGGTGATCGCCATGGTGTGCGCAAACGGGATCGTTTGTAAAAGGAGCAGCGGGATAGTATTGCAAGCGATCTTTTTTACCGATGCGGCTTCCCGCTCCGGGATCATATGAAACGCATGCGCATGTGAGACAAGCGCGTAACGGTCTTGTTTTGCGCGAATAAGATTATTTTTAAGAAGATACGTATATGCACTCGGAAAAGCATCGGCTTCATGGAGCGCTGATCCCACGTGTACATACGCGGCAATATCATTGTGAGGAAATGCGGGACACGCCTCCGCTTCAGCGAGCGCCAATGTTGAAAGAATGGATGTGTGCAGTGCATCTCTTGTCATAGGAGTACGAGATCACTGAAAAATTATTTTTTCGACTGTCCCGCTTTATCAAGAAGCGCGAAGATCATGTCTTTTGATGTCGCGACAATGAAGTGTGTATTCGATACCGCCCAATCAAGCGAGATATCGGGGCTCGGCATATTTACATAGCGTTTATAGAATGAGCCGTATGTGTTTGTTGAAAAAGAGGTATCCGCCGGTTTTTCATACATTTTTTCTATATACAATCCGGTAAGATCGGTGAGCATTGCCGGTTCCCATGCGAGTGCCGCCGATTTCACTGTTGTTTTGTTGGAGATCGCGGATGCAAAGCCGTAGCGCATTGTCTCCGCGCTCTTGTATCCGATAAGATCGGTGCGCTGTGCGAGTGATTGCAGTGATTGCGGCACGGCAAACCCGAGCAGATCGCCAATTTCAGCGCCGGAAAGATAGCGCGATTCTGTTGGCGTTGCAAACGTGAATATATAGCGGATCGTTGTCGTGCTATCGGTTATCTTCGCGTTCTCCGCCGTTAATTTCTCAAGCGCTTCATTTTTATTGATCTCTGATAATGCGATCGTTACCGTGTGGTCAAGTGAAAGGACTGCCTCTGGAGCAATGGATTGTTCAACGGGTGCTGGCGGAGGAACAGGGGCCGGTGGAGGAGGAATGACCGGTTCCACGACAGGAGGGGTGGTTGTTGCCGCGGGCTCTATTGCCGGCGTGGTTGTTGCGGGTTCTTCGATCGGCTGCGGCTTCGGTTCTGTGACCGGGAGCGGTTCCGGTACCGGAACAGGAATGGGTTGCGGCTCTATTGGCTGTGGTGCCGCCACCGGTTTTTCCGGTATTTGAACGATTACCTCAGATTGTGTGGCGCGCATAAAAAACCACCAATATCCCGCCGCTCCCCCACCGATGAGAAGCAGAAGGACAATAGAAAGGATGATCGTTGTTGTGCCCAATCTGCTTCCTTGCGTTGGGATGCGCACCTGAAATTGCGGTGTTGCAGCAGGAGTTTCCATTTGGGTTTCCGGAAGAGAAAACGGCTGATCGCGATCAGGAATGGTTTCAACCACCTCCCTGAATTTGTCAGGAGATGCTCCGTCGTTTGGCAATGATGTCGACCCGCCTTGGCTCGGCGAGACAGGTGGGATGAATTGAGAAAAAGGTCTTCGTGCTTCTTGCTCTTTAATAAATGATGCCGGATCCATCTTTGATCGTGCGACATCTTCCTGCATAGTATGGGTAAAAAGTTTCTTGTCGCCGACGATCGGCAATTCTCCCGGCGGTGTATTATGTGTTGGTGTTTGCCCCCCTGTGTTTTCCTGCGCCATAGAAAAATAATAAATAGTAACCCTGTATTCTTATTCTACTCTTTTTCAGAAAATAGAAAAAGACCCTAGGTCTCGTTTGATTGTTGTTTGAAATGTTTGGAGACTTTTGGGTCTTTTGGTTTTGCTGGATTTTTTAGAGATCCATTACTCTTATTTTGTTTGTAATGTGCATGTGTCGTCCGTTCGGATTGTGAGAGAAATATATATCCTTGGAACTTCACCGAATTCATTATACCGCGTTTGGTGAATAGGGGTCAAAACACTACCTGTGGATAACAGGGGGACTAAAATAAAATGCTCTCCGTTGTGGTGAAGAGCATTTGGGATGGAAGGTATAGCCTCCCACTCCATTTTCAAGAGGCTTTTGGCCTCCGAATATATGTATGGTATAAGCGACAAAAAGAGAAGTCAATATAGTTAGGACTTACGCACATGGCGAACTTCTTTGTTACACTTCAGAAAAAAACGCTCACCGTATAGCACATACGTCTCGCATTATTTTCCTCGTGCGCCGCGAATTTCATCCATGTGCGTAAGTCCTAATAATATGTGGATATCGGCATGGTTATTTATGAAAAAAACTGGGATACTATATGTAAGGGTGCGCGCGATGATGCGTGTGCCGAGCACGATACTCAAACACCAACGGGGGTGTGTAATGAAGAAAACGTGCCGTATCAGCTGTACCGCCTGCGGATGCGCAGGTACCTGTCCTCTCTGCGCAGCGAAATAAGCAGGGAAAAGAAAAAGGCCGCGGAATAATCCGGGGCCTTTTTGCTTTCACAGAGAAAGTGATTATGCGGCAGGGGTTTCTTTTTGCATCGTTGCTTTGCGGGAGAGATTTAAGCGTCCCTGCGAATCGATTTCTACGAGCTTGACCGGAATGACATCACCGATCTTCACCGCTTCATCAGGATGGTTCAAGTATTTATCGGATAACTGCGATACGTGCACCAGTCCTTCGGTTCCGGGGAAAATCTCCACAAAAGCGCCGAAATCCATGATTTTTTTCACTGTTGCTTGGAATACCTCCCCTACTTTCGCCTCACGGGTGATATTGTTGACCCATTCAACCGCTTTTTTCGCGGATTCCTGGTCTACCGATGTGATGAATACCGAGCCATCATCCTCAATGTCGATAGCCACGCCGGTCGATTTAATGATCTCATTGATCACCTTACCGCCGGGGCCGATGACATCCCTGATCTTATCGGGATTGATCTGAAGCGTGATGATGCGCGGCGCGTATTGGGACATCTCTTTGCGCGGCTCGCTGATAGTGGTAAGCATAACATCCAAGATCTCAAGACGTGCCTTTTTTGCTTGGATAAATGCATCTTTAAGCATCTCGCCGGTGACGCCATCAACCTTTACATCCATTTGCAGGCCGGTAACGCCCTGTGCGGTTCCCGCGATCTTTAAGTCCATGTCGCCATGGTGATCTTCCGGCCCCTGAATATCGGTGAGCACCTTGTAATTTCCTTTCGCGTCTGACATAAGCCCCATCGCGATGCCCGCGGCGATGCCTTTGATCGGCACCCCGCCGTCCATAAGCGCGAGTGATGAACCGCACACGGATGCCATCGATGATGAGCCGTTTGACGACAATGTCTCGGATACGAGCCGTATCGTGTACGGGAAGTCTTTTTGTTCCGGGATCAAACGGGCAAGTGATCGTTCTGCGAGCGCGCCGTGGCCGATATCGCGTCGTGATGGACCGCGCATCGGGCCGGTCTCCCCTACGGAATATGACGGGAAGTTGTAATGATGCATGAATCGTTTCATGCCATCTTTCGTTTCCATCGTGTCGATGATCTGCTGGTCGCTCGGCGAGCCAAGCGTCAGCACGGACAATACCTGCGTTTCTCCGCGCATGAATATGCCGGAGCCGTGCGTGCGGGGTAAAAATCCGACGATGCTCGACAATGCGCGTAACTCATCCAGTTTTCTGCCGTCCGGTCGTTTCTCGTGATTGATAATATTGTCATGAACGATCACATCGACTTGTTCGTCGAATATCTTCATTCCCGCCTTTATTTTTCCGGCATCATCAGGATGTTCTGTAGCGATATATTCTTTCAATACGCTTTGTACGGCGGCGATATCATGCGCTCGCTGTTGTTTATTTTCCTGATAGAGCGCGGCATTGAGTTTATCATGAAGAAATGCGACGACCGCGTCGTGAAACGACGGATCGATCTCCGCGACCGGCGCGGCAACCTTGGCAACACCGATCTCTTGTACGATAGAAGTTTGGAATGCCACCAATTTTTCAATATATGACTGCGCAAGCGCGAGTGCTTCCATGAGCGCGTCCTCCGATATCTGATCGGCATCGCCTTCAAGCATGTTTATTTTTCCATCTACGCCCGCAACGACGATATCGCAATCTGCTTTTGCGCGCTCTTCGTAGGTCGGATTCAGTTCGAAAACACCGTTCACGCGCGCAACGCGTACTGCGCCGAGTGGCCCGCTCCATGGAATATTTGACGTTGCGAGCGCTGTTGATGCGGCGATCATCGCGATAACATCCGCGTCATTTTCTTGATCAAAAGAAAGCACGGTCGCCACCACTTGCACCTCATTGCGGATGCCATGATTAAAGAGCGGACGGAGACAGCGATCAATAAGTCGCGCGGTGAGTATCGCTTCCTGCGATGCTTTTGCTTCTCGCTTAATAAAGCGCGATCCGGGGAGTCTGCCCGCCGCGTAAAATCGTTCTTCGTATTCTACGGAAAGAGGGAAATAATCAATGCCTTCACGCGGATTTTTGCCCATGACCGCTGTTGCGAGCACGACCGTATCGCCGCATGAAACCAATACTGAACCATTCGCTTGTCCTGCAAGCGCAGTTTTTCTCACGACAACTGTTTTGTTGCCAAGAGACAAGGAAAACTCTTTTGTTTCCATTTATTTTTGAGAAGGATGAGCGAAGCTCGAAATCCAAAACCGTAACGAAAAAAACAGTGTTCGCGCTATGGTTTTGTATTTTGAGTGCCCGCCGCTTCCCCGCTATTTAATAATTATTTTCTATTACTTGTACGAATAAGATATTTCTGCGGGTCGGCGCACAGATCGATGAAATCATCCGCCGCTTCCTGCAGTTTGCCCGATGCGCTTTTGCCGAATGCAACCACCTCCACCTGCTTTCCCATGCTTTGCAATTGCTCAACGAGCGGAAGAAAATCCCCGTCTCCGGAACACAACACGATAGCATCCATGCCGGGCGCGAGGCGCAACGCGTCTACGGCGATGCCGACATCCCAATCCCCTTTCTTTGCGCCGCCGTAAAACGTCTGGAGTTCTTTTTCTTTTGTTTCGATGCCGAGTTTTGTGAGTGCTTCAAAGAATGTTTTTTCTTCGCCCGTTTCAGTGCTGATGACGTACGCGATCGCCCGCACCAGCTGGCGCTGTGCGAGCGCGTTTTTTACCACCTCCTTGAAATTCACTCGGGCATGATAGAGATTCTTTGCCGAGTAATAAAGGTTTTGAACATCAATGAAGATGCTGACTCGCTGTTGTTTGTGTTTGATGACAGGCATTCCCTGTTTATTTTCTGAGACCGAGTTTTTTTATGATCGCGTTGTAGCGCTTCGTATCGGTGTGATTGAGGTAGTCCAAAAGCGCTTTTCGTTTCGAAACCATTTTCAAGAGCCCTCGTCGTGAATGATTATCTTTCTGGTGCGTCTTGAGGTGGCTGGTCAATTGGGAAATTTCTTCCGTAAGCAAACTGACCTGGACCTCAGGGGATCCGGTATCGGTTTCGTGCGTCTGCACATCCTTGATGATCTTTACTTTTTCTTTAGTAGATATCATATATATAGCGATATAACAACGAGAGCTACTATATCATATCCCCTTTCAAATTGCAAGTATTTGGCGCGGAGACGGGTTTCTTGACATAAAAGGAGTTTTTATTGCCCCCCTCATTTTTTGTCTATGATTAAAGGGGGTATAATGATGCCATGAAGAAATTCATTGATGATTTTTTGGAATATTGCGAGATCGAAAAGAACCGTTCGCCAAAAACGTTGGAAAATTACCGCCGGTATCTGGTTCATTTTGCCGATTTTGCGCATATCACGCATCCATCGGAGATCACGGCGGAGATGGTGCGGCAGTATCGTCTCGCGCTCCATCGTTTTACTGACGCGCGCGGCGCGCGTCTGAAAATGAATACGCAGATGTATTATCTGATCGCATTGCGCTCATTTTTGAAGTTTTTGCATAAGCGCGACATACAAACGCTCGCGCCGGAAAAAATAGAGCTCGGCAAGGTGCGCGAGCGGGAGATCGATTTTCTTGATCCTGATGAAATGAACCGGTTGCTTGGCGCGCCCGATGGCGGTGATATTTCCGCAGTACGCGACAGAGCGATGCTGGAAACATTGTTTTCCACGGGGCTGCGCGTGTCGGAGCTGTGCGCGCTTAATCGCTCCAGCATCAATCTGAAAACGGGCGAATTCGGCATTATCGGGAAGGGCGGGAAATTACGTATCGTATTTCTTTCCGATCGCGCAAAAGATGTACTTGAGAGATATGTGAAAGAGCGAACGGATATTGATGATGCGTTGTTCGTGTCACATGGAAACGGTGCAGAGCGCAACACGTCCGTGACACGGCTGACACCGCGCTCGGTCCAGCGCATGATAAAAAAACATGCCGCAAAAGCGGGCATCATAAAAAAAGTGACACCGCATCAGCTGAGGCATTTCTTTGCGACCGATCTCTTGCAGGGCGGAGCGGATATTCGTTCGGTGCAGGCGATGCTCGGACATGCAAGTATTACGACGACACAGATCTATACGCACTATACCGACAGCCGTCTCAAAGAGATACACAAAAAATTTCACGACACGAAGCGAGCCGGCGAGCGCAACAATTAAGCGTATAAAAGAAGAGAACCGAGGTTGAGATACGGGGCAATAGTGCCAGCGTACAGAAGCGTTATTGGAATTGCATATAACAGCGCATCGGTAAGCACGATGCGCGTGTCGGCACCATGGCGAAGCGACGCGATGCCGGAAAGAAAGACCGTCAGGATAACCGCGGTTCCAAGATATACGATAAAGTATGGCCATCCGGTGGCAAGTGCCGCAAATACAAAGATATATTTATCTTCTTCCGCAAATAGCTCTCCCGCAAACGATTTATTTGTCCATAGAGCGGCATAATACATGCCTACGCCGGCAATCACCGACACGGCGAAAGGAAACGCATAGTGCAAAAACATAAGGCGTATAAACCAGTCCCATGATTGGTTTGGTGGCAGAAGAAGGCTTCCCATCGGATCAGCGCGAAGTAGAAAATATCCCGCTATGATCTTAAGCGCGAGCATCCCTGCAAGAAACAGAGCAAACCAAAGAACGATCTTTTTAAGCGCCTGCGCGGTAAGCGCTCCGCGTATGTGCTTTCCATACATGAACGCGAGAACTCCCACGCTTATGATAAGCTCTCCATAGGGGATGATAGTGGTAAGAATTGTCGATATCATATCGAAAGTATATCAGAAAATAATATTATATGCGATCAAGATCTCTTTCTTTCAGTGCGTGCGTAATGATCCGCGATGCTTTGCCGGCAAATGATGCATACGTATTTTCGAGTTCGGCGTTCACAATGGCGGGGTCTCCGGTCACATGAAGCACATCGCCATTTTCCGCTACGGTAAGACCGGGTATTGTGCGTGCGCGCGAAAGTGCGGCAGTGGCACCCAGGAGCGCCATGTGTTTTTGTACGAGCAATGTGATGAAACGAGTATTTGCGGGGATCATTATTGTTTTTTATCAAGCGCTTGTGCTATTTTTTGCGCGATGTCATGAAGTGACATTTTTGTTTTTTCAAAAAATGCATGCGCTCCCAGCTCCAGTGCGCGGCCTTTATGTTCTGCGCCACTGAGGTTTGTAAACACAAAGACCGTTGCGCGTGCGCAGTGCGGCTCGCGCCGCACTTCTTCGAGGACGGTAAACCCGTTTTGTTTCGGGAGAAGAATATCAACAACAATGACATCCCATGGTTGTTGATGTATTTGCTGGATCGCCTCTTCCCCATCTTTTGCCGCCGCCGCCCTAATATCCATGCTGGCGAGTTTTAGCATGAGCGCATCACGCGTTGGTTCGTCGTCTTCGACAATGAGAACGCGTGCGCTGGATGTTTTTATGGAAGGTGATCGTTTTTGCGGCATATTACGCAAGTGGCTTTCCTCTTCTTTTTTCTTGAATTCCTTGATACGGGATAGTGAAATAAAATGTAGACCCCTCTCCCTCTTTTGAAGTAAACCACAGTTTTCCGTTCCAAAGGGAAACGAGTGAATTGGCGAGCGAGAGTCCGAGCCCTGTTCCTTCAGGAACTTTTTTCACGGCGTTGTCGGCGCGGAAAAATTTTTCAAACACCCGCGCGTGTGCCGAAGCGGGAATACCGATGCCGGTATCTGTCACTGATACGGTTGCTTCTTTCTCTCCGGCGGCAAGTGAAATGGTTGCCGTTCCTTTTTCCCGTGAGTACCGGATCGCATTGCCGACGATATTTGTCATAACTTCGCGAAGCATTGCGGGATCAATAGAAATGGAGGGAATGGATGGCACGGGTTCATTGAGGATAAGCGCCACCTTGTCTTTTTTCGCGATCGGAGCGAGTTCCTCAATGATGGTTTTTGTAAAATCGTCGATGGTAATAGGCTGGGGATTTATCTCAAGCGCTCCTCCTTCGACACGTGCAATTGATAAAAGCAGATTAATGGTGTCGCCGAGACGACTTGCTCCTCCGGCGATCTGCTGTACGAATTTTGTCTGGGCTTCGTTGAGCGTACCCATCCCCTTTTCCATAAGTAATTCCGTGTACCATCGTACCGCGGTAAGCGGGGTGCGCAGCTGGTGCGATGCGAGCGACATGAAATTCCTCCGCGCTTCATCAAGCACTTTTTCTTCCGTGGCGTCGCGGAAAACAATGATCACGCTTTTTACCCCCTTTTCTTGCACAAGCGGAGAAATGGTGAATGAGACGGGAAATTTTTCCCGCCCGGAAGTTTGGTAATAGAAATTGTCGGTAACTGATGCGGTGGTTGTCTTTCCCAACGCGAACGCACGTGTTGCAGGACGGTTTTTGTCAGCAATGAGCTCATCTCCCTGCCATACCATGACGACAGTCCGCATATCTTTTCCTTTCGCGTCTTCAGCGCGAAGCCCAAGCAGTGCCGCCGCTTTTGCATTGATCAGCGTGATACGGAATATTTCATCGATAAGCAAAAGGCCTTCGCCCATTGATGCGATAATAAGGTCAAGGTGACTTCGCTGTTTTTCAAGTTCTTCTTCAAGAGCGCGCGCATCCTCAAGGATATTGAGCATTGCAATCTCATTTTCATGCAGCTCCGATTCTTTCGTGTGCCATTGCAGTTCACGCTCGCGCATTTTCTGCTCTAGCAAGCGGTTCTTTACATAGTTGGTCGCTTTAAGAAGAGTGAGTTTTTCTTCATACGAAAGCACCAACCGTTGTTTTTCGATATCGGTGACCGGTGTTTCCATGGCATGTGGATTTAGATGATCTTGCATTCAATGAGACACACTTCGTCCCCAAGTCCCCCAATGCATTTTATTTCATCCCCGATTATTTTTTTACCCGGATACAGGTTTTCCAAGGCGCCGGCAACGATACCTGCCTCGAGTTGGCAAATAGGTTTGCCCAATGGAGGCGTGATGCCGTCGCATGTCATGCATTCGGCGATCGCAAGATGCGCGACATTCGGCGAGGTTACGGAAAAATTCAGCTTGCCGATCTTGAGCGCAGTGAGTTGACGATGGATATCTTCATGGGTTTTTATCGGAAGCATATTGCCGATATTTTTTCCTAAGAAATACGAGATGGTCGGCGTTTCATCACCCAAGATCTTATAGAGACTTACCACACGCAACAAGCGCCACAGCACCACGGGGACATCCGGCCCCACGGTAGGACGCCGAGGGAGAAGACTGCTGATATCAAGATCTGCCGGATTGCGAGCGAATTCTTTGAAATTATTATTTTCTGGAGGCATAAGAAATGGTTAGTGTTTCTGATCGAGCTTCCCGATCTCTTTTTTTAATTCCACCATTTTCAATTCCCGTCCGACGGTCAGTCGTTTGAATTTCTCCAGCTCTTCTATTTTTTTCTGCAATTCGACCGTGCGTTCGGTGGCTGCTTTCTCAAGCGTTTCTTTTATCTTTTCAAGTTCCGCGGTGCGCTCTTTTACCCGCTTTTCAAGTGTTATGTTTACACCTTTTAATTCCATCTGCGCTTTTTTCAATTCCGTTTCCGATTTTTCAATGCTACTGATCATTGCGTTGAATGTTTCAGCGATCTTCCCGATCTCATCATGTGACGAAATAGTCGCGCGAGCGGTGAGGTCGTGCTCTGTGATCTTTTTTGCCGCCTCGCCGATGCTTTCAAAATTTCGTAAAAGCATAGAATTTAGAAGAAGTGTTCCGAGCGCGCCCACGATGATCGCAATAATGCTGCTGATAAAAAAGCGGAATTCAAACTGTTTAAGCGGCATCATGATCTCATCTCGTTCCGCTTCCACGATCAAAATGGCATTATCGCGGTGGAGGCACATGGAAGCGCCGATCACCGGGATGTTTCGATAATTGAGATATGTTCCGGAGATCTCCCTGTTTTCATCAAAACACTTTTTGATCGGATCGGTATCGATGTGCAGCTTTAAAATCGCATCAGAAACAAAGCGTGATGGCGTAATACGAAGACGATCTTTATTTACCACATACACCTCCGCGGTTTTATAATGTTCAAATAGCGCTCGGCCCGAGGGAGCTCCCTCACCCAGTTGCAGTGAGCCGTTAAGGAGATTGCCAAGGTCGTTCGTGTTTGTGAAGTGCAAAAGCATGACAGCATCCAACGGCGTTGTCTTTTTTGTTTTCTCATCCTGAATAAAAAGCCGGGATACCACATGGATCATAGGATCCATACCCTCGTCCTCTTCAAATACAAGATTAGTAAGAAATGCCGTGGGAGAAAGAGATGTGATCGCCTCGCTGAATCGATGCGCTTGAAATTCCTCTTCCTCCTCCTTTTCATTGAGCCCCAATCTGTTTTCTTGGGACGATGCGACGATGATGCCGTTGCGATCGAGGATATCAATAATGCTTATCGTCGGATCGTACGGTAATTTTTTATGAACAAAATAATCGGTGAGCTGGTTGCGCAGCGCAGTGCGTTCTTCTCCTTCGGGAAGCGCGATGAGCCGAGCTGTTGTTGTGCGAATATATCCGTCTGAGCTCCAGTCAACGGTGCGCGTTTGCATTGAATTAAAAAACGAGTAGTATGCTCCTTCGCTTGTTTCCGCGATGTCGCGGAAATTGTCGGCCGCCTGTTTTTCAAAATACGCGCCAAAATAACTATGGAAATAAAACAAAACGCTTCCCATCAGCGCAATGATGATGCCGATAAAAAGAAACGAAAACTTTGTTTTGAATTTCATACGCTATTATTGTATCACGGGCTCTGATGTTTGCACACTTTTTGGATGAGCTGCCGATGCAAGCGGAAGAGAGAAATAAAAGGTCGTTCCCCTTCCCTCTGCCGATTCGAAACGGAGCTTACCGCCGGATGCTTCCGCGAGCTCTTTGGAAATATACAGGCCGAGACCGGTACCCTCCATTTTTGTGATATTGTCGGCGCGGAAGAATTTTTCAAATATCCTGTTTTTTTGAAATTCAGGAATGCCGTAGCCGTTGTCTGCAATGGTAAGAAGAGCGTTCTCGTTTGCAAGCGAAAGCGTCAGTGTGATCTTCCCTTCCTCCGGCGTGTATTTTGATGCGTTTGTCAGCAGGTTTTGAAGCACCTGCCAAATAAGTTTCGGGTCGGCACTGACGCGCGGGAATGAATCGGGTCTTATAAATTCAAATTTTTGCTTTCGTTTTACGAAATTTTGCTCCACTTCAGGAAGCATGCTCTTAATAAATTCGATGATGTTCGTCGGTGTCGGTTGGTTCTGCATCTTCCCCGCCTCAATGCGCGATACGTCCAGAAGGTCGTTGACCAACGTGATGATGCGTTCGTTGGAATTGTAAACATCAAGTAAAACGCCGCGTTGTTTTTCCGGCAGTTCCCCGAGATCGTTATTAAGCAGCATTTCCATAAACCACTTCATGGATGATAGCGGCGTGCGCAATTGATGCGACGTGATGGAAATGAATTCCGTTTTCATGCGGTCAACTTCTTTTTCTTGTGTGATATCGGAGAATACGAATGTGGTGCCGATGACAGCTCCCTGTCCGTCATGGACAGGGTTCCCCATGATCTTGTAAATTCCGCCGTGTGTTTCCAATTCGGATAAGAGTTGTGGTTTTTGTGAACGGATGATCTGTTCCGCGGCGCTGCGGAAATCAAGCTTGCCGTAGAGCGCTTGTACGATGTCGAGCATCGATACGGTTTCTTTTCCCGTGAGCCCGAGAATTTCGCGCGCTTTCTTGTTTATGATCATGATCTCCTGTTTTGCGTTCACCATGATCAGTCCTTCGCTGATCGACGCGAGCATGGAATTCGTTTTATTTTTCTCTTCTAAAAAAAGGCGTTGTATGCGAGAAACAACTTCCCCCGCTTCTTCGGCGACCGCATACAATACGCCGATCGCCGCCTCAGTGTAATAGTGCGGTTTTGTCGAGGCGGCCGTAATAAGTCCCGCTAATTTTTTATCGACAAATACCGGAACACTAAAAAACGAGCGTACCGGCTCCCGAGCATCTTCATCGTATGCAAGACCGAAGCACAGCGAACGCATCTGCTCCTCGCGTATCGGCGCGCCGGTAAGTGTGGCAAGGGCATCCATCATTTTTTTCTTCGCATTCTCCGCGAACGCCTTGTTTGCCGCGGCGCCGAGATGACATCGAAAGAATACTTCGCCATTTTCCCCGAAGGTAATATATGAAAGAGCGTTATATGCAACTATGCGATTGAGCGATTCCGCGATGATCTGCACCGCCTCTTGTTCATCAAGCGACACACTGATGCGTTCAAAAATTTCTTTGAGCACCGCGGCGCGATATGTTTTGTGCGCGATCTGCCGGTCATCGGATGAAAGACGATGCGCTATCTCGGTGAGAGCACTGCTTTCGTTGTCTGCCGATGCAAGTACCGCGGCATATTTTTTTCGTACCAAGCCATCGGCCATCGTTTCAAAAGAGTGTGCCCGCTGGAGTATGGCAAACAGCGTGCGGAAGGAAAGCGTAAACATAACAAGG
>Ga0154789_143_pt6 | contig 15839 bp, 15 predicted proteins | sample Rifle2008BG16ft_FD_105797 | JGI IMG/M metagenome (GOLD analysis project Ga0154789, IMG submission 105797) | Candidatus Azambacteria bacterium RBG_16_47_10
TTAAACTCGATATCGTATGCTTCCGACGCGTAATGTGCGAGCTTCTCATGCTGATACCAGCGGATATTTTCTTCCGGGATCCCATACTCGAGATACCAATTCCATCGCACCTCCTTCCATGCGTCATAGCTCTTCTTCATGTCGTCGGGATGGAGAAAATACTGCATTTCCATTTGCTCGAATTCTCGCGTGCGGAAAATGAATTGCCGCGCAACGATCTCATTGCGAAACGCCTTCCCGACCTGCGCGATACCAAACGGCAATTTCGGATGGAGCGAATCCATCGTATTCTTGTATTCAAGATAAATACCGCCGCATGTTTCCGGACGGAGATACACGACATTCTCCTCGGAAAGCTCCTCAGTTGGCGATCCGAGATTGGATTTCGCCATGAGCGAAAAAACGCGGGCAGGCGTGAGATCGGAAGATCCGCACTGCGCGCACTTCAGTTCCTTCTTCTCTTTCAATTTGTCGAGCTCGGCATTGATATACTCGATCGTCGCTTTATCGGCATTGATACCGAACGCTTCAAGCACATGATCGGCGCGCATGCGATTTTTACACTTCCGGCAATCCACCTGCGGGTCATTAAACCCTCCGACATGACCGGATGCGACCCATGTTTTCGGATGCATGAAAATAGCACTATCAAGTCCGTAGACGTCATCGCGTAGCTGCACCATATACCGCCACCATGCCGCCTGGATATTATTTTTTAACAAAATGCCGTAATGCCCGTAATCATACACGCCGGCAAACCCGCCGTAGATCTCAGATGACGGATATACAAATCCCCGCCGTTTGCACAATGATACAATATCCTCCAGTGTTGTTCGGTCTTCCATAAAAAATTATTGAATTACTCTTCCTTCGTCGCGCTTCAACGAATTTAATAGATTACTGTCCACCTGCGGGACCTGACGCTCCATGGCAAGCCCGGTGAACGTATCGGTCGCTTTCAAATTCGCAGCGGAGACAAGATTGACCGTCTGCCCCACATGCACGAGCGCCGGCACGAATGCCACTTGAAAATCAACTCGCTTGGGAGGTGTGAGGAAACCCGCCCCCGCAAAAACTTTTCCCGGCTTCCATGTAATGACGCCATTATTTTGATCATACTTGATATTGGCGTCCTGTGGATACACAACCCCTGTCCATTCGACATTAGGGGGCACCACCGCCGTTACCTCTATAGTATCGACATCATTGATCGTATTGGATAATTGCCATGATATCGCAAATGTTGTCCGCTCGCCAACCCGTATGGGTAGCGGACCACTGTTCTGGATCAAGCCGTCCGCATAATATGCCGTTTCATTAAATGAAAATTGCGTATGTACTTTGACGCTCAGCGTATCCTCGCTGTCGAGCGGAAGACCGGCAAGACTTTCCGGGGATGCGGCGGCCGTGATGCGTGCCGTCGATGTCACAACAAAATTCTTATCCGAAAAATTCTTTGGTAAAAATGATGCTTTGAGATTCACGGAAAATGATACCTCTCCCTCTTCTTTCGGATCCAATACCGCGAGCTCGGGAACACCGACGGAATTCCAGACGATCGAATTTGTCCGCCCGTCAAATGACCCCCATTGTACGACAAGCGTCTTTACATCAACTAACGACTCATCGATCCTTGCCAAAATGACCGCGTTGGGGATTTGAATATTAGTCGTATTTTTATACCTCACCCGATAGCGGAGCGATGTGCCGGGATTTGCCGCATAATCACGCGAGTCATTGATCGTCTGAAACACGAACAATGCTGATGTAGCAAGTGAGACCACGCTGTCTGCGCTGGCATATTGGAGAAATTCGTTGTTTGCGCCTTTTACCCCCATTTCAAAATACAGTGATTTTGTCTCTCCCTGCGCTCCGGAAAAGCTCCCTGTTATCATGATCTTTCCCCCCTTCCTTCCTTCGATCGTCCCTAATTTCCAGACCCCATCGGATGAAGGCTCAGGATCGCTCGCCGCCACATGAAATCCCGCGGGGTATGTCGCGCGCAATTCCATATTCTCGAATTTCGCATCCGATTGATTCTGATATTCTACCTCTATCTTAATTTCTTTATCAGAAACCGCTTGCGCCGGCGCATTGGTTGTTATGGCAAGCGGCGTAGCAACGATCGCCACGATAATTTTTCTTTTATCTTCAAATACCGCCGCAACGGTCTCGGGCGTGTATTGAAAAGATACCGTGATCTCTTTTTCCTGATCCTTGGCGCCATACATCCTTCCTTTGAATGTCACGCTTTTTTCCTGCTTCGGAACGATCATACCGACATCCGCCTTCATCTCTTTTGCCGGGGTACCATCAGGCAGCACCGCTCCTTCAGGCCATGTGAAAAAGATCTTTGCGTCTCTGAGTGCGACGCTCGCATTGTTGCGATACGTTACGGTAAACGCAACCTCATCTCCGGAAGAAATACGCGCCGGACCGGAAATATCACCCTGCACGCTCTTTTGGTCAAATGGCCGCTCCGCCGTATACACATAATATCCCCCCACGACTGCGAGAGAAGCAAAAAAGAAAAGAAGAACGATAGCAAGTCCTCTTCCGCGTCGCACCTGCCCGAACGGACGCCCTCCTTCCTCCCATCCTCCCCATTTTTTCCCCACTGCTTCTTCTTTATATACTTCGTAACTTTCTTGTTTCTTTTCTTCCGTCTCCCCGGGCTTATATAATTTTTTTTCAAACTCTTCCAGTCGACTATCCATTTACGAATGTGCTAAAGGATAAATATTGTGAAAATGATCATGAAACACATGCTCTATCTCATCGAGCTCGCTTTCTGATAACGCAACACGCTCCCCATGAAATGCCCGCACCACGGTCTTATCTTCCGGTTCGTATCCGAGCGCGCTTAAAAATTTGAATTCAAAATACCGGAGAAAGAATTTCAGATCCCGTTCTTCCATTTCTTTTCTGTTGAGATAATCAAGCGCGCCGACGATCAGATTGAACATGTCCTCATCCCGCTCCTCTGCCAAGATATACCCGTCGACAAGCGCAACAATATGCTGTGCCGCATTGAATTTAGCAAGATCTCTTTTAATGGCGGGAAAATGTTCGCGATCGCACGCAGAGGTAAGCACCTTCAAGCGCTTCCCAAGCACAAACCCAACATCAGAAACGCATAATAAACCCAGATGCCCCGCGAGCTTTGCTCCTTTTTTCCGTATCCCGCGGCACATAAAATCGCTCTTCCCGTATTTTTTTGTGAAAAGCGTTACCTGTTGATCATGCTCCCCCTTATTCTGCTTTTTAATGACAAGCGCGATGGTCGATCGCATGGATCATTATCAATGAATAATAACAAACTTTACCGCATACCCGTCTCCGATGATCGCGCGCGCTTCGCTCACAGTATCTTCGGCAACGCGCTCTATCTTTTTCGCAACGATCCGCTGTTTCATCCGGTCTCCCCACGCCTCTATCGCGCGCGCCGTCGCATCGTCTGTCGCATACCGGACTATCACTATATCTTTTTTCGTTAATCCGGCATCTTTGCGCGCCTGCTGGATGTGACGCATGATCTCCCGGATCATCCCCTCTTCACGCAACTCCTGCGTTATCGTTGTATCAAGCTGTATATCTTCCGCAAGCGCGTTATCCACGCGCACCTCTTTCACATTTACCTCATCTTGTATGAACCGTAATAATCCTTTCGTGCGTACGGCAAATGTTTTTCCGTTGATCATTACACTCCCGAGCGGCTGACGCACCTTGATACCCGCTTCCGCTCGCTTCTTCAATACAATACTCGCCACTTCTCGTATACGCATCATATCATACTGGAGGTGTTTATCAATGCGCTTTTTCTCCGCTTTCGGATATAGTTGTACGTGAATGCTTCCTTTTTTCTTCATAGTCTGCCACAGCCGTTCCGTGGAAAACGGAATAAACGGCGCAGCAAGTTTTATCGTCTCGCCAAACACATATTCAAGCGTGCTTACGCCGGCGCGATAATCAGCTTTATCTTCCGCAAGCTGGAATCGTTCGCGCGACCGGCGGATATACCAATTCGTCACATCATCGAGATACTCGCCCAATTGGCGAGCGGCAACAAGCGCGTCATATTTATCCAATGCTTCTGTCACGCCCGCGATCGTTTCATGAAGCCGGGAAACCACCCATGCATCAAGTGGATTTTTCAGCCTCGCCGGTAACTTCACAGGCCCCCTTTTCACTCCTCCCGTATACGCGCTTAAAAAATGCGCGATATTAAACAACACCGCTACTGATTTGCGCTGGGCATCAAGGACATCTTTTTCATCAAATCGCTTCGGCTCCCCTACCGGACTCGCTACGAAGAAGTGCCACCGCAACGCATCAATGCCGTATGTATCGGCGATCTCAAGCGGATCGGTATAATTCTTTTTTGACTTGGACATTTTTTTCCCGTGCTTATCCAAAATATGTCCTTGGGAGATCACGGTGCGATATGGAACATCTGCATCAAGAACGGTCGCGACCGCAAGAAGCGTGTAAAACCATCCGCGCGTTTGATCCACAGCTTCAGTGATAAAATCAGCGGGGTACGGGATCTGCTTTAATAATTTTTTATACTCTGTTTCGCTGAGCGAAACGCCATCACTTTGCGCTTTTGACTTTGCGCTTTTGACTTGAGCGCAAGCAAACGGGAAGTTTGCTTGCGCAAACGGCATCGCGCCCGAATCAAACCATACATCGCATACTTCGCTCACGCGCCGCATCACACCCCCTTCGCATGACCGACATGCAAGCGTGATGTCATCAATATGCGGTTTATGCAAATCCAAAAATCCGTTCTCATCTAGCGGCAAGCGTGCGCCGGGCAACTCGCGGATCTCCGCTGTTTTGATAAAGTCGTTTCCTTTTTTCTTTTTTGCCGCAACGGTCTCGGCAATATCGTATCCGCGTAATGCGGTTTCAAGCATCCATAACGGATACTCATGACTCACGATCATAATGGTCTTTCCTTCGTTGTTTTTTTCCGCCTCTTTAATGAACGCGGTCATACGCGCGCGAAGTGCGGTCAGATCCTCTCCTTCCGGAGGCTGCTTTGTGAATTTTTCTTCGTATGAGGAAAAGTATGCATGATACTGTTTTGCCGGCTTACCGTCGAACACACCAACATGCACCTCTCGAATCGCCGCTTCCGACACAATAGCTTCCGACACAATGGCAAAATGTTCCGCCGCCATGCGCGCGGTCTCCAGTGCCCTCGGAAATGGCGATGCAATAATAACATCAGGAACAACTCCTTTATACTTTTTCGTAAATCGCGCAAGAGATGCTTTTGTTTCTTGAATGCCTTTTTTTGTCAGATGGTTTTCCGGACGCCCCGATGTTTCCGTAACATTCTTCACATTAAACATTGCTTGTCCGTGTCGCATCATAAAATACCGGTTGCGCAGCTGTGAGCGCTCGCCCAACTCGACAACGCTCCCCACCGCATCTCCGTGTCCGCACGTATCGCATCGCCATATCGGCAACGGCGTTCCCCAATACCGTTCGCGTGAAAACGCCCAATCTTTTACTTGCGAGAGCCATTCGCCGAAGCGCCCTTCCTTTATATGCTCGGGCACCCAATTGACCTTTTTATTCCGTTTTACGAGCTCGTCTTTCAGCGACGACATTGTAATGAACCATGATTTGCGCGCGTAATACAAAATAGGCGTATCACACCGCCAGCAGAACGGATACTCATGTTCATATGTTTCTTCTTTGAAAAAGAGAGAGCGTTCTTTCACATTTTCAACGATGGCGGGATCGGCATCTTTCACGAACACTCCTTGCCACGGAATTTCTTGTGAAAATTGTCCGTTCTCCTGTACCGGATGCAATACCGGAAGATCATGTTTTTTCGCCGCCGCCATGTCGTCCTCTCCGTATGCAGGCGCAATATGCACGATTCCTGACCCATCTGTCGCCGTCACAAAATCGGCGGTAATGACAAAAAATGCATCTTTCTGCGCCTTCATATATGGAAACGGCCGTTCATAGCGCATCCCTGCAAGATCTTTCCCCTTCACATGCTCAAGCACTTCCCACCCGTCTCCTAAAACAGAAAGTCTGCCTTCCGCAACGATAAGCGTCTCGCCGTCTTTTTTGGCTTTTACATAGGTCAGCTTCGGATTCACCGCGAGCGCGACGTTTGCCGGCAATGTCCACGGCGTTGTCGTCCACACCAAAAAAGATGCGTGCTCGTCCTTCACCGGAAATTTCAGATACAGCGATTTATCTTTGACCGTTTTGTATCCTTGCGCGATCTCATGCGAAGAAAGACCGGTGCCACAACGCGCACAATATTGCATCACCTTGTAATCTTGCACGAGCATGCCTTTATCAAACACCCGCTTGATGATCCACCACAGCGTCTCCATGTACTTCGCATCGTATGTGATGTACGGATGATCCATATCGAGCCAGAACCCGATACGCTTCGTCATGCGCTCCCATTCGTCTTTGTATTTCCATACCGATTCTTTGCACAATCGGTTAAATTCCCCAACGCCGAATTTTTCGATCTCTGATTTTGTTTTGATGCCGAGCTTCTTTTCTATCTCGATCTCCACCGGCAGGCCGTGCGTGTCCCACCCCGCGCGCCGCGGCACGAAATATCCTTGCATCGACTTGTATCGGAGAAAAAGATCTTTAAAACACCGCCCGAGCACGTGCCCCGGATGCGGCATGCCGTTCGCTGTCGGCGGTCCTTCATAAAAGACAAATTCTTTTTTTGTCTTTCGCTCTTTCAGTAATTTCTGAAATATCTGTTCCTTCTCCCACCATGCGAGCACTTCTTCTTCCATGACCGCATACGCGGATTTTTCCTGTTTTTCTGGTTTATCCATAGTAGTCATAGTACTGAAATTCGCGAAAACTATCAAGAAAACAGGCTTTTTACATACTTGACTGAATCGAAAAAAAGTGTATAGTATGGAACACAAACATTGCACATACACAACTACATATAAAGGGAGGAGTTATGAACAAGAAAAGTGTTATCGGCTCATTTGCGGATATGGCGATCGCCTTATCTTCTCTGCCGCCCGACGAAGCGTTTAACGTTTCGGCGCAAGCGGCGGCAAGGATCACAGGAGCTTTTAGGTCGTGCGTCATCCTGAAGAATAAAAAGGGAGAGATAAAGATCAAAGCGGGATTTCCTCACGGCGCGCATGGCGTGGGAGAAAGAGTCACTGGCGCGGCAGAAAAATTCCTGTGCAAAGTAATGGATGGCCGGGAACCGGTTTTCATCAACCAACCGGCCTCCAACCCTCAAACAGCATACATGAAAGACCTTGCTCTTACGTATGGCATTGCATCGGTCTTTTTTGTACCGCTCCTTGCTGAAAAAGAAGCGCTTGGCGTGATGGTTTTCGATTTCACCAAACGGAAAAAGAAGTACTGCAACGACGGGGTCGCCGTTGCTCGGTTTCTTGCCCGGGAGATCGAGGTACTGCGCCATCAGAAAAGAGAGCGGGAAAAGGAAGATCGCATACAGCGCCTGACGTTGCTCGGAGAACATTCGGCAAAGATTGCGCACATCATACGAAATGCGCTTGTAACCATTGTCGGTCTTCTTCGCCGCCTCAAAGACAGCACGTCCCTTTCGGAACACGATAAAACCCTCGTTCTTTTTATTTTCAACGCGATGGCGTCACTTGAGCGCAGAGTGAATCAGGCGCTTTCATTCGCAAAATTTTCTCCGGAATATCTCAATCCGAAGAAAGAAAGGGTCGGCTCGGTACTGCAATCACTTGTCGACACCGAGCGTACGCTGCATCCGAACATTCACATGCACTTCGAAAAGGGATCAGAGGATACAGAGCTTCTGATCAACAAAGGGTGGATCGAGAACTGCATCAACGATCTCGTTTTAAACGCCATCGATGCCGGCGCCCGCAACATCTGGATCGCTACGGGAAAGATTCAGAGCGAGGAGCGCTTTGTCATCGCCGTACGGAATGACGGGGAGCCGATCGACCCGATGAAGATAAACATCAAGTGTCTTTCGGAGATTTTCGATCCGTTCGTCACAACAAAAGAGAATGGATTTGGCCTTGGGCTTTCCATCGTGAAATCCATGATCCAGTCGCACGGCGGAGATATTGCCGTGGAAAGCATCACCGGATGCGGACACCTAGGAAACACGCACACTATGTTCATGATCTATCTCCCTATGTAACACCCCCCTCGGCACGCAACGCGCGCCGAGGGATTTTTTTCATAAAAATGATACAATAGCGTTATGAGCACGTTAGTGGAAAACAAACGAACATTATTTGATTATGAGATCCTTGAGCGATACCAAGCAGGCATCGCGCTTTTGGGTTTTGAGGTAAAAGCGATCCGCCAGAAGAAAGTGGCGCTCCAAGGATCGTTTGTCATTATCCGCGGAAACGAGGCGTTTTGGATCAATGCCCCTATCGCCCCCTATCAGGTCAAAAACACCCCTCCAGGATACGAAGAAACCCGCCCCCGCAAACTCCTCTTGAAAGCACGGGAAATCGCTGAATTAACGGGGAAAACAGCCCAAAAAGGCTTGACACTTATCCCCATTTCGCTGTACACTGACAGGCGCCAGATCAAGCTTGAATTCGGCCTCGCGCGATCGAAAAAGAAGTTCGAAAAGCGAGAGGGCATCAAGAAAAAAGAGTTTACGCGCGAGAAACAGAGGTTTATGAAAGAATAGGTTTTATCTTATAGTTTTTAGAATGCGTTTTTCTATAAGCTATAAGCTAGCACCTACACGCTAGTATATGGGGATGCCGGGCTTTGACAAGAAGACACCTTTTACAATATGCAAACCGAGGTCGTCGCCTGCTCGCAAATCGGCGGCAATTCAATAAGTGCAAACTTATTCTCAAAGGTAAAGAGCGCTATCGCGATGAGCTTTATGCCTCTTTCTTTCGCAAGAGTCTAATACCTTTTGCCATCGGACCCGTTCACGCCTGATAGGCGGAATCCGGTGTGATATTTTCAGGCTGCCCCGCGCCACCGCCGCAGCGGCCGGGTAAGCAAAAGCGGCTGAGGGTTCCGGTATTTTGATCATTTCAGATCCGGGGCTCGAAAAACAAGAAATGATCTATGTTTGTAGATATATTGCGGAAGACTTTTTGGACGCGAGTTCGACTCTCGCCATCTCCACTGCTTCGCTACCGTGTTGGTAGCTTCGCAGCGCACAGCACTGCATACATATGCGCGAAGTAATGTCCTGCGAAGCTTTTGAGCGTAGCAGGGCAATCGTTCAATCAGCATCCTATTAGTAATACATTACAGCCATCGCTCAAAAACCGAGGATCAACAATCAAATACGGGCCCCGAAAGTACGCCTGATCGACGCAAAAGGAGAAAATGTAGGCATTGTCGATCTCGAAGCGGCGCTTCGCATGGCATACGACCAGGACCTTGATCTTGTTGAAATAGCTCCCACCGCGGTGCCGCCGGTGGTCCGGATCATCGATGTCGGAAAGCTCCTCTACCAACAGGAGAAACAGCTGAAAAAGCAGAAGGCAAAGCAAAAATCGAGCGAATTAAAGGTGGTAAAGATAGGGCTTTCAACATCAGATCACGATGCATTGATCAAAATAAAGCAGATCGGCGAATTTCTTGACGAAGGAAACAAGGTAAAGGTAGACATGTTCCTCCGCGGACGAGAACGAGCCAATAAGCCGTTCGCTCGGCAGAAATTCGATGCCTTCTTGCAGAAAATCCAATTTGACCATAAGATAGAACAACCAACAAAAGGAATGCCGACGGGATTTTACATTATCATTGGAAAATAATATGAGAAAGACAAATAAATCAGTATCAAAGCGGATAAAAGTGACCGGCAGCGGAAAATTATTGCGCCGCAAGCGTGGGCAAAATCACTTCAACGCGAAGCAGGGTGGGGAAGAGGAACGTAGCAAACGAGGATTTGCTAAGGTTGCCGGAACAGATGTGCCGAAGATGAAGCAAAAAATGCCATTTATTTAATCCATATTTTACACAGCTATGCCACGAGTAAAGCGAGGAGTTATTGCAAATAAGAAACGAAAAAATCTGCGCAAGCATACCAAAGGGTATCGCTATGGGCGAAATTCGAAGATCACGCGTATGCGTGAAGCGACCGCGCACGCATTCAGCCATATGTTCGCGCATCGCCGAAAGAAGAAGGGCGATTTCCGCACATTATGGAATGTACAGATCAACGCGGGGTCACGCGCAAACGGAATCCCCTATAATGCGCTTATCGCGGGACTTAAAAAGCAGAGTATTGCGCTCAATAGAAAAATGCTCGCGCTTCTCGCGAAAGAACACCCTGAGATATTTGCAAAAGTAGTCGCTTCAGTGAAATAGGCTCTAGAGCTCACACCGTCCGCTGCATAAGCGATCGTGCACCAAGAGAGATAACAAAGAATGCGCCGCCAATGATGATGATGGCGGCACCAGGAACCAAAGAAAGCATTTCAGACAGATAGAGCCCTCCCATCATAGCAATGATCCCAAGCATGACCGACACCACGGTCATGCTTTTTAGGCTTCGTCCGATATTTTTTGCCGCAAGTGCGGGCAAAATAAGCATCGCACCCATCAACAGCGTCCCGACAACCTTGATCCCAAGCGCGATGGCGAGCGCGACCGCTACCAAAAAAAGAAATTCCATGATCACGTCGGTCTTCGTCTCCTCGAGAGAAAATTCCTTGGAAAATGTCGCATGCGCGAGTCGTCGGAACAATACCAGTAAAAATCCAACAAGAAATAATCCGAGCGATGCCGCGACCACCAGATCCGTTTTGGTCACCGATGCGATATCGCCAAACAGCGCCTCCCCCAGTTCCGCCTCCGGGGTGAGGATCATGCCGAATGCAAGCGCAAGCGTGAATGCCACGCCGACAAGCGCATCGATGGAAACCGCAAATTTCCTTTCCAAGAAAAAGATGCCTACCGTCACCACCGCAAGCGCGGCGAACGCGCCGATAAACGGATTTATCCCAATAAGGAATGCGAGCGCAATGCCCGGCAGCGCGACATGCGATAGCACGTCGGACACGAGTGCCATCCGGCGCACGATAATGAATACGCCGAGCAAAGATGCCGCAACGGAAACAATAATGCTAGTCATGAGAAATGGGAGATCCATAGTATTCTTATTTATGTTCGTGCGTATACAATGTCACATCGCCGCCGTAGAGTTCTTCAAGCACATCCTTACTCAGTGCCGCCCGTGGCGCCCCCACACATAACATCTTTTTATTGATACAAATAACCTTGTCCGCAAAATCATGCACGATATGCAGGTCATGCGACACGATGATCGACGTCAAAGAAAATTCTTCCACCAAGTGTCGCACAAGATGATAGATCGTCCGCTCCCCTTCTATATCAACACTTGCGGTCGGCTCATCCAAAATAAGGATATTCGGCCGCCCAAAGATCGCTTGCGCAATAAGCACGCGCTGCAACTCCCCCCGAGAAAGCGTCCCTATATTTTTATCGAACAAATGTTCTGCTTTCACGTGGAGGAGACATTCCTTGATGCGCTCTTTCACGGATGCTGAGGGAAACCAGAAACCATGATCTTTCGCGCTATAGATGAGAAAAAATTCTATCACCGTGAATGGAATGGTCTTGTCGAAATCGAACTTCTGCGGCACATATCCGATCACCGGCTTCTCATGCCACACCACATCTCCCGTATGCGGGATATTCCCGAGCAAGGCTTTCAGCATCGTCGTCTTTCCCGCGCCATTCGGCCCGATGATCGCGACATTCTCCCCTTTTCGTATCGAAAAAGAAACATTGTCCACAATGCGCTCCTTTCCTATTTTTACGGAAAGGTCTTTTACTTCCACAAATATTGTTTTATCATTTCCGGTCATATGCTGATCGTGCGATAACAGAACCTCTGCCGCGAGAATGAGTAACCATAACCCCTTCTTTCCGTAGCAAACGCTCTTTTTCTTTCGCCCCCCTATTATACCCTAAAATAGCGCCGGAGGAAGATACCGCGCGGTGGCATGGCACGCGCGGATCATGGTTGTTTGCGAGTATCTGTGCGACTGTCCGGGGCGAACTCCCGCATCGCCGCGCGATATCCGCATACGATACCACGTATCCTTTTGGAATACGCCGTACCGCTGTATATACTTTTTCCTGCAATGCAATGGTCTTTCGCGAGGTCGTAAGAAACCGATGCGCCAACGATACGGGTCGTCGCGCATTCGGAAATGCGATCATCTGCATCGCTTTTTCATATGAAACCCACCGAAACGCCGTATGCTCCCGTGAAATCACCGCCCTCACACTATGTGTTTTCACCAAATATGCCGTTACAGTCTTACGTGCTCGCTTCTCTCCATCTCCATGTATATAGCTGAATCGCGTGCGAAATCCGGATACTACAAAAAATGTGCTTATTCCCGTCTCCTCCCGCAATTCCCTGATCGCCGTATCGATATCATGCTCTCCTTTTTTTGCTCTCCCTTTTGGAATTCCCCAAAATCCCTTGCGCGAGCGCACCAATAAAAACAACGGCTCTTGCCGCGTTTCCCGCACTACGGCGCATCCTGCGGCGCGCTCATGCTTCATAATTTTATTTGGCGGGCCGTTTCTTTTTCGCAAGCCGTACATTAAGATCTTTTAACAAATATTCCGGATGTATGCCATGCGCCCGTGCGCCCGCCTCGATCGTATCAAATTGTGCGATCGAACACCCCACACAGTGAAGACCGTACTCAAGAAACACCCCCATAAGCTCCGGATGATCGCACACCACTTCTCCGATGATCATGTCTTTGGTAATGAGCGGCGACTTTTTTTTCGTTACTGGCTTTTTTAACGGTTTTTTTATCGCCTTCTTCGTTGTTTTTTTTGTTACGCTTGTATTTTTTTTCTTCATATTTTTGTTATACTGAAAGCCCCTCAATGAATTCTTCCTGTCCTCCGTTGTTTTCAGGTACGTGATCTTCATTAAGTGGAAGAGTGAAAGAAAAGGTGGATCCTTTTCCTTCTTCGGTATCCACCGCTACGCTTCCACCGTGCCGCGCAATGATATTACGCACAAGGAATAATCCGAGTCCGCTCCCTTCTGTTTGCAGCTTTACCGCATTCGCACCCCTGAAAAATCTCGTGAACAATTTCCCCATTTGATCTTTAGGAACGCCAATGCCCGAATCCCGCACACTCACCCTCACATACATCCCCATGGACTCCACGGCAATCGTGATAGTACCGTTGTTTTGCGTATATTTTAGCGCATTATCAATGAGATTTTGCAGCACGAGCTCAATTCGCGCGGCATCCATCTTTAATGAAAAATCTTTTTCCGGTTTTTGGAATATGAGTGTGATATTTTTTTCTTTCGCCTTCATGTTGAACGCCTCGATCGTTTTTTCAATGAGCGCAATAATACCCGCATGATGAAACTCGAACCCAAACTTTCCTTCCTCGATACGAGCGATATCCAACATATCGCTGACGAGCTCGATCATACGCTCGTTCGAATCATACCCTTTCTGTAATAGCTCGCTCTGTTCTTCGGAGATCGGTCCGGCATCCTGATCAAGCATCAGTCTTAAAACCCATTTGATCGCGGATAACGGTGTACGCAATTGGTGCGCGGCAACGGAAATGAATTCCGACTTTGATTTTGCGATCGCTTGTTCGCGCGAAATGTCGCGAAGCACTTTCAAATATCTGACCGCGTCATGACGCTTATCGCGAATAGGGATCGTTATTACCTGAATATCAAGCTCCGCAGGCCTCATAATTTTCATCTCCATAACATCGGGAATACCTTTTTTCACACGAATTTTTTTCACACTATCGGACAAAATAGGATATAACACTTGCACTAATGACATAAATGCCGGATTTTCTTTCAGCGCGCCGGGCTGAATGATCTTCCCTACCACATCTTCCCTCCGCACCCCAAGCATCGCTTCAGCCCGAGGATTTAACAATGTTATCTGAAAATCAGGACTGTACTCAATGATGCCTGTTTCGAGATTTTCAATAATAGATTCTGTTTTTTCTTTTTCCTGTGTCGCCTGCTGAGAGTAGAAAATGGCGCGTGCCATACTGCGCACAAGGAAAAGCATGAGTAAGAAAAACAAGAGAAAGCCGGTAAGCGCAAACGCTAAAAATCTATTCCAACTTTGCCATGTTTCCCGGTACGGCTCTTCAACGACCACAACGAAATTAATCGGCTCAAACAACAAGGCAACTGCCTGTAATTTTTGCCCGGATGCATCGGTATATGCCCCGAACTGATATGTATATTTCCTTCCTTCCTCTTTTCCCGCATAGATCGCCCGTGCAAAATCAACTTGCAACAGCGAGCTTCCGACCTGTGCATGATCGTAGTGATCGATGATAACGCCGGTATCATCTGCAATATATGCAAATTCATGCTCATCATCCTTTAATTCGCTCGCAAATCCTGTGAGCCGCTGGCTAATATCGACATCAACGCCGAAAATATATGTCTCCCCGCTGGCAATACGCACCCGCTCAAATGCAACGATATTCGGAATGCTCTTGCCTTGCGTATGCAATGCCCGCGCCGAAAACCCTAATGTAATAGCTTCGTTGAATTGCTCATTTCCTCCAAGATTGCGCAATTCATGCGGGGAAAAAACCTTACTTCTGGATACGCGCGCTTTCTCCCTCCCCACGCTATCAATGATATACACCTCCATAACATTCTCTCGGTTCTGTAGAAATTCAAAGAATTCCCGCTTGTCGATCGTGTCGATGGTCACCTCATCATGGAGCCGCTGTGAAACGAATAATTCGAATTCATCCGCCATATTTTTCGGATGATTGATGACAAATTCGCTCGCCTCGATCTCTATCTTTTCTGCGATCTCAAGTAAATGCGAAAGAACGCGCGACTCGACATCCTGCAATGCAGGAATAAGCCAGAACAGATTAAATCCGATAACGATAACGGACCCGATGATCACGGTGCGCCACATCGGAAAAAACCCGGCGAATGCTCGGCGATAGACATGTGTTGTTTTCTGCTGTTGCTCTGTGATCATACGATATCAAACGGACGAAGCTCGCTCCACCGCTTCCCTGTTTTTACATCCACGCGGATAGGAACGCGCAGTGGAAACGCGGACTCCATGATGCTGTGAATAGCCACGGCTATTTTCTTCAGTATATCATCTTTCACCTCAAAAATTAATTCGTCATGTATCTGCAGCAGCAATCGCACATCGTCATGCGCATGTTTAGCAAGCACTTCCTGCGCAACGCGCACCATCGCGATCTTAATAATATCCGCCTGCAACCCTTGCGTCGGCATGTTCTGTGCCATGCGCTCTGCCGCATTGCGCAACATCGGGTTTTGCGTCCGAAGATCAGGCAGCCACCGCTTCCGCCCAAGCAACGTTTGCGCAAACCCGTGCTTCTTTGCGCTCACCTTCGTTTGCTCGATAAATGCGGCAACGCCAGAGAAATTCTTAAAATACTCTTCGATAAACAATTTTGCGGTCTTGGTATCAATACCCGCGGTTTCCGCGAACGACCGCTGTCCCATGCCGTATAAAATACCGAAGTTCAGCGCCTTTGCGGCATTACGCATCTCTTTCGTCACCATATCGGGCGCCACATGGTTGATCTCCGCCGCGGTCGCGCGATGAATATCTCCTCCTGTCTGAAACACATGCATCATCTTTTCATCGCCCGAAAGCGATGCGATGATGCGCAGTTCGATCTGAGAAAAGTCGAGCGCAAGAAAGGTGTATCCGGTATCAGCGATAAATGCGGCGCGTATGTCGTCGGCAAACCGCCCTTTCTGCGGAATGTTCTGCAGATTCGGCTCCGCGGATGACAATCGCCCTGTTGCCGTTCCTGTTTGA
>Ga0154789_106_pt1 | contig 14773 bp, 10 predicted proteins | sample Rifle2008BG16ft_FD_105797 | JGI IMG/M metagenome (GOLD analysis project Ga0154789, IMG submission 105797) | Candidatus Azambacteria bacterium RBG_16_47_10
CTGGTAAACTGGGTTTTGGTGTGAAGATGTCGGTCCTCGGCCGGTAATTTCAACGTATACCCTCCTGCGCGCCCACGCGAGATAATAGACACCTTATGCACCGGATCAGCACCGGGAAGCAATGCGGCGACAAGCGCATGTCCAGCTTCGTGATATGCGGTGATCTCTTTTTCTTTTACCGACAACAGATGACTCTTCCGTTCCGGACCGAGCAATACTTTTTCGATCGATTCCAAAAGATCGTCCTGCGCAACCGTGGTCTTGTTTTTCCGTGCAGCCAAAATAGCGCCTTCGTTCATCACATTGGCAAGATCAGCGCCGGAAAACCCTGGCGTGCGTTCTGCAACCAATCGAATATTCACATCTTTTTCAAGCGGCTTGCCTTTTGCATGGATCTGCAATATTTGTTCGCGGTCATTGATATCCGGTTCATCAAGCACCACGCGCCGGTCAAAACGGCCCGGACGCAACAACGCGGGATCCAAAATATCAGGACGGTTCGTTGCCGCTATAACGATAACATTGGTCTCACGCTCAAACCCGTCCATTTCTACCAAGATCTGATTGAGCGTCTGTTCCCGTTCATCATGCCCCCCGCCAAGTCCGGCGCCGCGGTGACGGCCGATCGCATCAAGCTCATCGATAAATAAAATTGCCGGTGAGTTTTTCTTTGCTGTCTGAAATGTATCACGCACGCGTGATGCGCCGACGCCGACGAACATCTCCACAAATTCAGAACCTGAAATATGGAAGAACGGCACCTCAGCCTCCCCTGCCACCGCGCGTGCAAGCAATGTCTTTCCTGTCCCCGGAGGACCCATAAGTAAAACACCGCGCGGGATCTTTGCACCGATATCAAGAAACTTTTTCGGATTCTTCAAAAAGTCGATGATCTCATGAAGCTCTTCTTTCGCCTCCTTGAGCCCCGCGACATCAGCAAACGTCACCCGCTCGCCGGTTCCTGCCATCTTCGCTTTTGTCTTGCTGAATGAGAATGCCTGCAATGAACCTTTTTGCGCCTGACGGAACATGAACCAAACCAATATGCCCACCAACAAGAATGGCAACAAGAACGGCGCGAGGGCGCCGATCCAGAATAATGCGCCGGACGGCTCTTGTATCGCAATATTCACCGCGCGCAATTTCTCCGCATCAACTCCGTAGTTTTTCAATGATTCGGTCAACGACGCCTCATTCTCCTTTTTTGCAGACTCTTTTTTCCCGTCGGAAAGCGTTATGGACAGATCATTATTTTCCACCGCTATCTCTTTCACTATTCCCTCATTGACCTGCGCCGCGAGCTGAGAAAGCGCCACTGTCTCAATAGCATCCTTTGGCGCGCGCATAAGCGAAAAAAGTGCCGAGAGCACGACAAAAACCAAGATGGCGTACACGAGATTTTTTACGAATGATTTCATAATTTCACGTTTTCCCATTGTACACGCATTTTTTAAAACAAACAAGATGGAAATATCACCCCAAAAACACAAACCCCGGTGAGATGCACCGGGGTTTTTCGCTATTTCTCTTCCTCGCCTTTCTTTTCTGTTTCAACAAGTTTCTTCGGATCAGGGGTGCCGAATCCAAGTGCCATGCGGTGGTCTTTACTCGATACCGATTGCACATAAAAATCGTATGTCTTTCCCGTTTCAAGAGCTTTCCGCATCTTTTCGTCGGAACCGAATTCAGAAATATGGCAGAGTCCCTGGATATCGCCATCAAGCCGGATGAATGCGCCAAACGGGTTGATCTTCGCTACTGCGCCCTTGATCGCATCCCCTTTCTTGAAACGTGTTTCCGCATCATCCCATGGGTCTTTTTTCAAAGCCTTGATCGAAAGAGAGATCTTGTCGCCATCAAGCGAGATGATCTTTGCCTTTACCATTTCACCGACCGTGAACATATCCGCCGGGTTTTCGATCAACTGCCAGTCGAGCTCAGAAATATGAGCGAGGCCTTCCAGCTCTCCGATATGCACCCCTTCCACTGCGGGTGGGGCGAATTTCACAAATACGCCGAAGTTCACAATGCCGGACACTTCCCCTTCAATGATATCGCCAACAGTATATGCCGATAATACTTTTTTCAGATCATCGTCCTGCGCTTCTTTTTCAGAAATAATCAGCTTCTCTTCTTCCTGATTTACATCGAGGATCTTCACTTTGAATTTCTCACCGACAAATTTCGCAAGTTCCGCGAGGATCTTTCCCTTATCGCCGCCGTCCACGCGAGGATAATGCTTTGTCGCAAGTTGCGACACCGGCATGAATGCTATGACATTATTCACCTCTGCCATCAAACCGCCTTTGTTCGCTTCCCGGATCTCCACTTCGAAGATCTCTCCTGAATCTCGCTTCTTGATCAGATCATCCCATGCAAGCGTGTATCCCGCTTCTTTCAATGAAAGCTCGATGAATCCGCGGTCGTTTTCAAGATCAACAACCTTCGCGGAGATCTGCTCGCCCAATTGCATGCGCTTAATTACCTCCCCTGCTTCGCGGAATTCTCTGCCGAATACGATCCCCATGCCCATTGCGCCAAAATCAACATACAATGTTGCGCTTTCTTTGTTTGCCACGGTGCCCATGATCACATCGCCCACCTTTGGCAACTTCGCAAAGCTGATTTTTAACGCCTCATCCATGAGGGTTTTTACTTTTTGATTCTGGACCGGTGCAGAAGCCGCCCCGGACGCTTTTCCTTTAATATCTTCCATAATATAAGTGATGTCCCTTGAAATTCCGTCGTTCGCCTATCTCGAAAATAACTTTTCGATAGGCTCACTAGGAATTATAAAAACAACGGGGGCACTATACCAAGATTTGTTCCACTTTGCAATACCTCTTTTCCTCGCCACGCAAATCCTTGACTTTTCCTTAAAAAAGATGTATAATCGCGGCACGATAAGAAATGGAAGAAATGTCAGATCTTTGACAACACAATAACCCAAATTGATGGATACGGAGGAGAAAAATGGGTAAGAAGAACAAGAAGGGCGGCGGACAACCCCAGGCACCGAAAATCGAAATCACCTTACGGAAGGAAAGGGAGGAAAAAAGCTGGAAAGGAAAATGGGTGTCACTTATTGCGACCGTCAAAGAAAATGGGAGGCCAGTGGTAAAAAAAGCGGTTTCCTTTTTCTGCGGAGATGAACACATCGGCGACGCTCAAACAGATACAGATGGCGAAGCATATCATATTCACCTACTCAAAAAAGGCGGGACACATGCGGTGACAGCAGTATACGAAACTTCCCGGTCAAACACCGTGACGGTGGAGATACAACGAAAGATAGAAAACATCGTGATCCAGTCGTGGTACAAAGAAAAGGATCCCGGAGTGTATTTAGTTGCACTTCGGGTCATGGATGGAGATAAGCCTGTTCCCGGCGCTGTCTTGCGTATGGGAACACAGCGGATCTTTATCGATCTCGAGCCCACCGATACATATGGCATGGTGTTTAAAAAGATAACTGTGCCGCGTAATCTCGTTTTCATGGTTATACATGAAAACGGCGCATCAATACCAATAGCTTTCTTCAACCAAACCAAGAAAAAAGGAGGGTCTCATGAACCAGCACGGTCTGCTTGAAAGATTCTGGGAGCTCGTCGTGGCATTCGGCGCGGCGCTCGGCGTGGAATCTTATTTCCATAGCCTGAGAAAAGAAAGCGCCACCGCCGTAGTGACCGCAGTAAAGAAAAAACTTACCGACGAAGGCCGCGCGGAACTCATGGCGTTTCTCATGGTGGACCTCGCGGCGCACGATGCGATCGCATCCGAAACACTGTTGCGCCGGCTCATGGAATGCAACGCAAAACCGGAGGGCGACAACAAGATCGTTACTCTGCTTGGAAAACTATATATCGCGTTAAGCGATACCCCTCAAGAAAAAGCCGTTCGGCTGGAATCGTTCAGTATTCTCGGACGCATGGAGGATAAACAATTCTATAGCGCTCTTGAAGGTCTGAATAATGATTACATTATGAGGACTATCAAGAGACTTCCGGAGATCACTGAAGAAGTGATCAAGGAGGTCACGGAGTTACTCAAAAAGCTCGGCGTCTTCACGGCGCTGCGTAAAACCAATGGCTTCATCGGTAAGAGATTGGAAGAGCTCAACGACGGAATGGAAAAACACTGGTATGTTCGGCTGGCCGGCAAAAAAAGCCTCGCGCGATCGATCGCGTTGATAGCTCTGCTTGTTGTGCCCGTGATCCTGTTGTTCACACTGTAAGGAGGATAACGATGGAAGACCATAAAAAAGAAGACGAGATAGAGCAGTACTTGAAAACATGGGGGGAACTCAAAAGGTTTCTCCGCACGACATGGAACGTAAGCGACTTTTCCATAAAAGCGCTTTACTTCCTTGTCTTAGGATGGCCGATCCTTCTTGCGTATGTCTGCGCGATTGGAGGAGGAACAAAGCTCACATCCGCACTGGCACTGATCCCGTTCGTCGCTTTTGCGCTGGCGCTCAGCATCTCCCTTGCCGTCGATGCAGTAATACTCACCGACCCTAGGGGGCGCAAGATCTTCAAATGGATCATGGCAATCATCGGGGCGGAGCTGGCAGTGGGAATATATCTTTCCGCACTACCGCTCTATAATGACCCGGACCTCGTCCCCATGGTCGTACTGGTCCTTGCCGCGATTCTGGTAGTCCAGCTTTCAGGCAAGATGAAACGCATCAAAACGATTCTCTGGATCTTCCTTATCGCCTTGACGATCGTTTTCATCAAGGGAGGAAGAGAGAAGGCATTATCCGACACTAAGGATAATCAGCAGCATACTTCCTCCCCCGCCGTGTATGAGGTTCAGAAGGGCTATCTGGTAAAAAATCCTTCTGTGCCGACTCGCCCGCTTGTTGCGGCGGAAACATTCAAAAAGATCTCTCGGGGTGGATCCTATGTGGAGATCGAAACGAATTGCGCGGATTTTCTGCACAATATCATTCCGATCAATCCGGGAGAGAAAGTGAAGATCATGCACATTAACATGGCTCCTATGATTCATAGGAACCGATGTGCATTCAACATCGCCGGTGACGCGGCGCCGGTAACGGGAAGCACGCCGGGTGAGGAGACACTCCCATGGTATAGGGAAAACCTCCCCCACCCGGATATGCCGGCATATAAACTGGTGTTCATGCTCACCGACTCAAGCGGCATTATCGCCAGAGATTACATCAAGGGCGACGGAGAATTCGTCGTTTTCCAAAACACCGGCAACGATGAAGCAATTCTTCATGCCGACTATAACTACCCCAAACAGTTCCTTAGCGGGGTAGGCAGAATGGGAGATACCGCGAGCATCTCGTTCGTGGTCTACCAGTAACAAAAACCCCTCATGCGGCAATCGCATGAGGGGTTTTCTTTTTCTCTCCTCTTCTTAGAGAAGAAACATCTGCGTAACCGTAATGATGCTGAATGAGAACACCGCGACCGCGATACCGATCATCGCGTATGTTAATGTTTTCCGCGCCGTTGAAAGCTGAGCTGTTTCCCCTCGCGCAGTAATAAACAAAAGTCCTGAATACAACCCCATCGCGACAGACGCCACTGCGATGAACCACGCAAACCAGTTCACCAGATTAATGACTATCCCCCCGAGATCCGTTACCGGGGTGCCGGCAATGGGAATTCCGGAAGCAGGATCGATAAATCCGAACGGATTATTTTTTGGATCTATTGTCTGCCCGAACGCGATCATCGGCAAGATCACTAATACCGCAACCGCTAAAAATGCAAATAATTTTTTTGTTTTCATATATATCCATACTATCACTATTTTTTAGAAAAACAATCGCGCTATCCACACAATAACCCTCCTTCGCTAAGGATACGGACGGATAAACAAAACCCCCGCCGCGTTTGACGCGGCGGGGGTTAGTACAGTCAAAATCGAGGCTAGAGAGTAAAGATCGCTTTCGAGATCGCAACCAAGCTGAATGCGAGGACTGCAACCGCGATACCCACGATCGAGTAGAGCAAGATGTTGCGTGCAGTTGTAACCTTTGTTGCATCACCAGCTGCGGTAATGAACAAGATACCTGCATACAAGCCCATGACTACTGCAGCAAGACCCACGAACCACGCCACCCAGTTGATCAAATCCATGATCTTTGTGACGAGATCACCGGTTGTGGTGATGCTTCCTGAAGTACCAAGTGTGTCAGCGGTTGTTCCGCCCGGGATGATTCCCTGAATAGGAGCCTGTGCCAATGCAATGCTGGTGAAAGAAAATGCGAATGCGAGCACCAACATCAATGAGAAGAATTTTTTCATAAATATAGTGTATATTGTGTGTGTTAGATATGCTTCGACCTTTACCTATATAATACCAGGCTAGTTCTGTACAGTAAATGGCACTATCCCCACCCCGTACTACACCTTCGACTAAAACATAAAAAATCAATAGATATGCCAATTCTTCGACTTTGCCGTGGCAAAGTCGGTCGAAGCTGATGTACGAGGCACACAATAACCCTCCTTCGCTAAAGCTACGGACGGGTAAACAAAACTCCCGCCCTCGAGCTTGTCGAAGGGCGGGAGTAAATACAGCCAGAATCAGGATTAAAGGACGAAGATCGCCTTTGAAATGGAGACCAAGCTGAATGCCATAACGGCAACTGCGATACCCACGATTGAGAAGAGCAAGATGCTGCGTGCCTTGGTCACTGACTCGGCATTGCCTGCCGCGGTGATGAACAAGATGCCTGCATAAAGACCCATCAATACCGCTACCAAGCCCACGAACCACGCCACCCAGTTGATCAAATCCATGATCTTTGTGACGAGATCGCCGGTTGTGGTGATGCTTCCTGAAGTACCAAGTGTATCAGCGGTTGTTCCGCCCGGGATGATTGCCTGACCGGGGATCTGTGCAAATGCGATGCTAGCGAAAGAAAATGCGAATGCGAGCACCAACATCAATGAGAAGAATTTTTTCATAAATATAGTGTATATTGTGTGTGTTAGATATGCTTCGACCTTTGTATATATGATACCAAACTGGGGGGGAACCGTCTATCCACAGGGGCAGGGGTTAGGGGTTAGGTTTTAGGGGGTTAGCTTATAGCTTTTAGTTCCTGATTCCTCATTCCTAAAAGCTAGCACCCTATAAGCTAAAAGCTAATCCCCTACCCCCCTACCCTATGAATGCTTTCACGATCGAAATAATACTGAATGCGAGTACGGAAACCGCGATGCCGATGATCGTATATGAAAGCGTTTTCGCCGCTTCTTGGGTTTTCCGCGGATCGCCGCGAGAAGTGAGATACAAAAAACCCGCGTACAAGCCCATCGCCACCGAAGCGACCGCGATAAGCCAGGCAAACCAATTTACCAGATTAATAAGTGTTTTTGTCACGGACTCCGCGGTCATAGTCATACTGCATGATATCGGGGCGAATGCGCCGGTAGCCCCCAATATATCAGCGATCAGCGCCACGATGCCGGGCGCAATAAGAAACAGGAGTACCCCGATGACGGTATACAATACTATCCGCCGGGCCAACGTCGCTTTTTGCGGGTCTTGTCCGGATAACATAAAGAAAAACCCGGCGAGTAGCGTCATAAATACCGCAATGGGAGGAAGAATGTCTTTATTGATAAAACCGATGACATTGCACAAAAAACCGGAAAATGTCGTGGTGGATGTTGGGGCGGCGAACGTTATGGTTGTTGTTGATCCGACAATGACAGGGCCGACAGAAGAGCATGCCGTATCAATACAAAACTGGGCGTCGGAAGGGCAGGTGGGACATGCATTGGGAAATACGGAATTATCACATGGACATGTTTGCGCGAACGCGGGAAGCGGAACGACAAAAAGAAGCGCTAGCGCGACAACAGCAACAAAACACATCGCGCCAAGCGTTTTTGTCCATTCCTGATTCCTGATTCCTGATTCCTGATTCATATATCAAATATTTAATATCGCCCGCGTGATCGCAACGATGCTGAATGTCAGCACCGACACCGCGATACCGATCGTGGTGTAAATAAGATAGCGTTTGGCGAGGATAAGATTTTGCTCATTCCCCATCGCGGTAATGTACAGATACCCCGCACGAAGACCTGATAACACCGCAAGGAGCGCGATGATCCACGCTATCCATGATAACAGTGCGAGGATGATGGCAACAAGGTCGCAATTACCCGATGCTGTCACCGCCGTATTAGTGAATGTATACCCGAGTGTGTTACATGATGTAGCTCCGGTGAGAAGAATCCCGCATCCCGGCCCGGTACAGCCAGAGGAAACACAGGGAGGGCTTGTGGGATTCTCATCGCACCAAGTCTTCCATCCTTCGCACCCGGGGAGCGTCGACATGGTCGTACAGCTTTCACACGTTCCGGTAACGGCGTAATAAGATGTTCCCCAAGGACAGAGCGCTGTGCATCCCGGCCCGATACATGCCGGTGGAAGAGGACAAATGCCGTCAACAGGACACACTACACCGGTGGGACATAATGTTCCGGGAGTACATGATAGTATTGTTGAACACACACCGGTGCCGGTATTGGGAATACACATGAGTCCCGTATCGCATTTGAATTCACTGCTGCACACGCCGACCGAAAACGGGATCTGGCAGAATTTCTCCGCACTGGTACTTACATCCTGGCACCGCACATACTGCGTATTGTTTCCGGTCACAAGCCCAAAGACCGATGCGGAGTGATTTGTGCCGCCGGTCGTGGAAAATGAGGTCATTGACGCATACACCTCTGCGCTGTTTGTGGAATAACGGCAATATGAATCAACATCGGTGGTCATGCCGACTGTTGCAGTAGTGGTGCCGGAAGCAAGCGCACCGGTCGGCGTTGCGCCGGAACATACCGGCGGCTGGCACATTCCGGCGACACACATATACCCTGTCGGGCACATCGCACTTGAGGTGCAGGGTGTCCCCACATCAAACGCGATCTGACACATATCGGTGACCGTGCCGGTTATGGATTCCTGACAGCGCACAAAATATGTATTGGTTCCGGAAAAAAGGCCGGACACCAGCGTTGAGTGAAGGGTGTCGGCAACCGAACCGAATGCTGTCATGGCGGAATACGGATCGGTCGACACCAGCGACCACGCACAGATCGCGCTTTGGTTCGTGGTGAGCCCGATATTCGTCGATGTTGTTCCCGAAGGCAAAGTGCCTGTTGGGATCGCGCCCGTACATGCGGGCACCACAGGGCAGATGCCGCTCAGCGGGCACAATACCCCGGTCGGACATATGGTTCCGGACGTACATGGGGTCGGTAACGGGCAGATGCCGCTCAGCGGGCACAATACCCCGGTCGGACATATGGTTCCGGACGTACATGGGGTCGGAGGAATACAGATGCCCCCACTGCACACGAGACTTCCTGAACAATCCAGCGATGTACTGCATGTGGTTGTACACTGCTCCCCTGTCGCGCAATCGACATTCGCTTGGCATTGCGGATAACACGTGCCGTCCACACAGATATCGCCAAACGGACAATCGGCGTTCGTCACACATGCGGAAAGTCCCGCGCCTCCCGCGCCGAGCAAGAACCCGGGAAGTCCTGCATCCTTATTCAAAAGACATTGCACGAAATTATCTCCGCCGGTCGCCGCCTTGCTTGCTCCCGGACACGATATCGCGCCTTTTGGATTGGGCTCATAGATACACCCACTCCCTCTGTATTCGCACAACCCGCTCGCATTACATGCGCCGGTCGCGAGAGATTGCGTGGTGCATGTCGCGCTCGTCGCACACGCTTCATCGGTCACATTCACATACCGGCAATCTACCCGCCCGTCGAGATAGTAATAACATCCGTCAACGGCTGAACAATCATATTCTTTCCCCGCCTTGCCTTTGTCCATGACAAAACACCCATCGGGAATACCCGCCTGCGGAGATTTTTTTATATTCTCGGCGTAGCGCGGCAGACAATTCGTTTTTTCGGTTTGTGTTACCCCATCGTACGCTTGATAATACAAACATCCCGTACCGCCCTCAAACGTATTTATGCAGTTGGCGACGCTGTTATTGGAATTCGTGATCGGAGTTCCATTGGAATTGTAGTTGTAATACAAACATCCGTTGATGCCCTCGCAATTGTTTGGGGCATCCGGTGTCGGCTTCGTACACGCCTGGCCATCCGGCTGAACGCCTTGCGGCATTTTCGGCATCGCATCAGCAGTAGTTGTTGCATACAATCCGCTCGCCCCTCCACCCATGCCGGGGCCATATGCGCAGTCATAGACATAATTACACACGCCCGCATTGCATGTACCGTCACCGTTCACGCAATCGTTGTCATTCGTGCATGCAAAATCGGTCGTATTCAGACATTTTGCATACCGGCATACGCCGGGTGACCCAATACATACACCTCCTGTAATACCCGCCCTGCAATCGGAGTCGATCAGACATCCGCCAAATTCCTCCACATAGCATTGGGCATCCACCGCACTCGAAGAAAGTGCGCACGAATATTTTATAGCGGGACACACTCCGTTTGCGGGACACGCGGATCCATCCGGACATGTTGCTCCCGTGGCAAGCGGATTACAAGAAACTGATTCGGGACATTTTCCATCCAAGGGACACATCGTTCCATCGGAACACTGCGTTCCCTGCGTACACGACACCCCGAGACATTGATATCCCGTACCACAATCATTATCGGCAAGACACGCATAACATTGCGTCGCCCCTGCCGTGAGGCCCGGCCCGCACACCGGCGTAGTGCCGGAACACGCGGGAGCGCATACATACTGTGTCGTCACCGTGATGTCTTGCGTCGCGGCAACCGTATTCGTAAGCCCGCCGTTGTCCGTCACTGTCAGCGTGATCGTGTATGTCCCCTCCGCTGAATACGTATGCGTTGTTTTTTCTCCCGATCCTCTCACCGTTCCATCCCCCCAATTCCAAGAAAAAGAAACAATGGAGCCGCTCGGATCGGGGTCGCTGCTTGGCGCACCATTTACATTCACCCGTAAAGGTAAAACACCATCAAACGATATCCCGCTTGTTGAAGCGATACACCCTGCATTGTTAAGATCGCACGTCTCAAATGCTGCGATGGGCGCGGTATTTGGGCTGACCGTCACGGGCACTGTCGCGATGTCGGTAACGCTTTTCGTGTCAGTTACCCGCAACGCGACGACAAAACTTCCGTCACTGGCGTAGGTATGCGTAACAACAGCATCTCTGTCGCCGCTTGGAACAAACGACGTTCCGTTGTAATTCCAATCCCATTCGTATCGAACAATGTTTCCCGCGGTCGCCCGCGCATCCGCTTTCACGGTGAGCGGCGCCGTACCCGTTTGCGGGGTCACATAAAAATTTGCGAGCGTACTTGCGCCGAATGTGGGAGATGATGCGGCGCTACAACTATATTTATTTAAAAACATGGCGCCACCATTGTCCGCTTCATAGCCGACAACATACACATCATTTGCGGTGGTAGCATACGCGGGAATGCCGGAAGGCGTCGCCGCAATGCCATACGCCATTTCACTGTACTCCGGGGCGCCGCCTTGCTCACCGCGGTAAATAAGAGCGGGAGAGGTCACTGCGGTGAAAAATCCCGATTCAATAAGCGTAGCATAACATGTGGTGGTTGTGGTATAAGGCTCACATGTAAGACTGCTACTCCAGCCAGCATACCAGCAATGAGTTCCACTTGATGTCGCCGTGCAGGACTCAATGGGAAGATTCATATATGTATGAAATCCCGTATCGCACGCCGTTCTCGTAAGCGTATATCCCGGTTCCCATCCCTCCGGAGCATTTCCATTATCCTCGCAATGAACATTTTGGGTGCTGGTCCAATCTTCGGTGCCGGGTGGTGGATTTGAAGCGGGAAGAATGGGCACGTTCTTTTCCGTGTAGTATTCATTAAGGAACGCATCCTCATTATTCGTTTGTTGGCGCCCGGCGAAAAATATCCGCCCCGAGTTTCCCGCTACCACCCCCCTTCCGACATCGTTCTGATCACCGCCCGAATTGTATGACTCCGCCCAAAGCAACGATCCCGTCGCGCTATATTTTCTGAGAAACGAATCCCCTCCTTTTGTATCATGATATCCCGTCACGAACACATTACCGACCCCATCAATACCTACCCCGTATCCGATATCACTTTGATTGCCGGTGGAATTATATGTCTGCGCCCATGCCAGCGCCCCGGCGGTCGTATATTTCCGCAGGAACATATCGGTATTATTTGCGGCTGGTTGTTCATACCCTGTCACATATATATCGCTCCCCGATAGTGCAATACCATATGCGGACTCGTTATTCGCTCCTCCATACCAAACGGGAAATCCGCCACGCATATTCCCGGAAGGATCATACGACAACACCACCATATCGACATTTCCATCCACATTCTGCCGATACCCGGCGGCATACACATTCCCCGCTCCGTCGACCGCCGCCGCGCGCGCGATATCGGCATTTCCATAATCATATGTTTGCGTCCATTGGAGCGTACCCGCATTAGTATATTTACGCACAAAAATATCACTGTTGAGCGACAATGAATCCTGTTTCCTCCCGGCAACATACACACTGCCGTCTGCGGCGACCGCAACGCCATATGCGGACTCGTTCCCACTCACGCCGCTCGCCACCGCATCATAGACATCTCTCCATGCCACAGATCCGTTTTGATCATATTTAATAACGAATGCATCCAGCCCTGTTGCCGGAGAATACTGCTCGCCGACCGCATATGTATTTTGCGTTCCATCGGCGGCGACCCCATATCCGTATGCATACGCCTCGTCCTGAAGATCATAAACGGTTGTTCGTTCCAGGCCGAAATTAGGACAGGTGGTGGGAATAGTTTGCGCATATGCAAGCGAAGGCGCAACACTCGCTGCCGCACCCGCGACAAAAAGAACGACACCCATCAGTGTAAATATCTTTGCTGCCTTATTCATTATTCCTAATTCTTTATTCATTATTTCGGAATGCACACATCAAATATATATGGAATATTGTTTTGGACAAAATTTTTGTTGATAAGACATGTGTATGGATTCGGTCCCGACACGACCGTCGCGCCGCTGATGATAAAACTGATCGGGTAATCAGATGTATTCACATCTCCTGCGCTTGAGTCTTTGCATCGCACGAAATAATCATACGTCTTTGGTGTTGTTGTGGTCGTTGTCGTAAGTGTACCGGTGATACCGGTAAGGATTACCGCATGCTTCGTCGATCCCGTACTTGAAAATGTTTGCATCGTGCTCCCGCCATAGGGCGTATTTACGAACGTCGTATATTGACACTCGGCATTCACGTCCGTTTCCATGCTCATGATCACTGATTTGGTCGTGGAGGGAAAAACAGCGGTCGTCGGCTGACTCATGGCTCCCGTTGTCAGAGCAAGATAACCATTGGAGCGGATCGGCCCCCCGCCGATGCTTCCCGGCGCCACACATATACCACTTGCACTGCATACATTCGGAGCACAATCGGCATCCGTTGTGCATTGCGCCACGCAAAACGCGACCGGTGGAGGTGGAGGAGGTAGTGCTATGGCGGCGGAAACGGTGATCGATTGAGTCGTTGTTCCCGACCCCCCTTGATTATCGATGACACGCAATGTGATGGTGTATGTTCCCGCACCTATATAGGTATGCGATGCCGTCGCGGTCCCCAGCGTATCGGGAGACCCGTCCCCCCATGTCCAAATATATTGCGTGATAGTCCCATCCATATCGTAACTTCCGCTCCCATCGGCAGATACCGCAAACGGCGCAACTCCCGATGTTGCGGGCAATACGACGATCAGCGCAACGGGATTTATATTCGCGGGCGTCGCAACGGAAAAAGTGATGGCGTACCCGGCGGTGTTCTCATTTCCGGCGGGATTATCCTGGCACCGCACAAAATAAACATACGAAGTGCCGTTTGTAAGACCGGTCAAAGAAATAGAGTGGGTTGTTGCGCCCGTTAGTGAAAACGCATTGGTCATGGCACTGTATGTACTATCACTCCCCTGATTGTACCGGCAATACGCATTCTCGTTCGTTATAACACCCATGATTGCGCTTGTGGTCCCCGCCGCTAAAATGCCTGTCGGAGTTCCGCCCGAGATCACTGGCGGGGTCATATCCGGCGCGGGAGATGACACTTGAAACATATATGAGAAATCGGCGGCATTGGTATTTGCCGATGAATCCCTGCATTTCACATAGTACGTATATAATGACCCGTCCGTAAGCCCGGTAATAGACTGCGAATGATTAAGTCCCCCTGTTGCCGAAAACAATGTCATGGATGTAAATGCCAACCCTGCAGTCGTGCTGTATCGGCACGTTGCTATTTCATTGGTCGTTCCCGCAAGCAATGCGCTTGTCGTGCCGGACGAAAGCGTTGCTGCCGGCGATGTGAATGTGAATGTCGGTGCTGTGGTATCGGGTAACGGCGGCGTGAGCACTGAAACAGTATTTGAATTCGCCGGATTTCCCACGGTATCTCGTGCAACGACAAAATAACTATACGAAGTTGCAGGCATAAGCCCGACATCAGAGTACGAAAGTGAAGATGCACCAAGTGTCACAATGAGCGCACTATCCCGATACACCCGATAATCGGAAATTCCCGAACTATCGGTAGATGCGGTCCACGAAAGATCGATCTGCATAGATGAGAATGGGGTGCCGGAAAGAAACGGTGCGGTCGGGGGCGTGGTATCGGGCGGCGTCCACGTGGTCGCGCTTGCCGTATTAGAATACCCGCTGTTATTTCCTGCATTGTCATACGCGCGCATGCGGT
>Ga0154789_122_pt1 | contig 13136 bp, 13 predicted proteins | sample Rifle2008BG16ft_FD_105797 | JGI IMG/M metagenome (GOLD analysis project Ga0154789, IMG submission 105797) | Candidatus Azambacteria bacterium RBG_16_47_10
TCTGATGGCACTGCACGCGCATGGGGATACAATGGGTTGTACGGACTTGGTGATGGCACCGCCACCAATCGTAGTACCCCGGTCACTCCTTCCGGGGTTACCCATGCGATATCCATAGCGGCAGGAAAGGCTTTCTCATTGTTTGTTTCAGGAGGAGCCCGCGCGGAGATCGCCGCAAACAACGACAACGTCACATGGACGTACAAAGGGGTGCCGATCCAGGCGGGGCGGGCAGATAGCGTGGGACTGTCAACGCTTTTAGGATCAAGCAACCAATACGTGCGGTATCGCCTGACCATGGGAACGAGAAGCGCGACACTGGCGCCGGGGGTGGAGGAGGTGGCGATCTATTATCCCACAACGACCAACTTTGATTTCTCGCTTGGCGTTGCTCCTCCATCGGCATCCCTCGGGCTTGCGACGCTTTCTGCGGATGCGACGGTGACGGCGACGGTGCAGGGCGCGTATGATTCGCTGACACCTGTGACATTTTCATATGCAGTGTCGCCGAGCGTTGCAAACGGCCCCACTGTTTCTTTCGCGCCCTTGTCGTGTACGCCGTCCGGCGGAACGCCAGCATGCGTGACAACGATGACGGTAAGCAGGGTTGGGACGACGCCGGAAGGAAATTATACGGTGACGGTATACGGGGATAACGGTACGTTGATGAAGCAAACAACATACCAAGTGACGGTACTTCCCCCACTCGATTTTTCTTTATCGCTTAGTTTAAGTTCAGGAGAGGTCATTCGTGGATATGAAGCCACTTCATTTATAGATACGGTGCTTACAATTCAATATCTCGGAGGGGAAAGCGAAATAGTCGGCATTTCAAGCGATGCGCCAGTCGGTATCACGTTCAGTCCCTCACCGACCGCATGTTCGCCCGCACCCGGATCGTGTCAGAGCGCGATACGCATGAGCGCGCAGGGAAGCGTATCGGTAGGTGATTACGCCATTACTATTACAGGAACCGCGGCGACATCCGGTGAAATGCGCACCGCGATATTTACACTTCGCGTGCGAGATCCGCTTGATTTTTCTTTAGCGGCAGATCCGGCAAGCGGCGCGATATTTCAGGGAAATAGCACGACAAGCACGATCACCGGCTCATATATCAGCGGTGTCGCTGAGAACGTGGCATTTTCATCATCACTTGATCATGCGCCCGCCGCGGGCTCTATCTCTGTTTCTTTTTCGCCTGCGGGAACATGCGCGCTTGGACCCTTACAGACATCATGCGCAAAAACGATGACCATTTCGACGTCAAGCAATGCGACACCTGACGCGTATATCATTACGATAACGGGAACATCTTCTGTAACAAATACGGTAAGAACAACGACATATATGCTGAACGTTTCAGGACCGTTTGATTTCACCATGACCTATCCTGTGCCGCCGTGCGCATCAGGCACCTCATGCGCGGGAACGGTAGAGCAGGGAACAAGCATGGCGATCTCTTTTACTATCACTTCTGTTTCCGCAGCGGGTGAGAACGTCGTCGTTTCTGTGAACGGGCTTCCTGCGGACACCACGGCAAGTGTTGTGTATGCGCCAAATCCTTGCGTTCCATCCCTTGGAAATCCATGCTCCGTAACCGTGACCGTTTCTCCCGCAACCACCGCACCGCTTGGAACTTTTGGGGTGAGTATAGAAGCGCGAAGCTCGCAACAGGTGCATGCGTTGTCGTATTCGCTCACGGTCATTCAAGGATTTGCGTTCGATGTCGCATTAAATCCCTCCTCCGGCTTCGCGATGAAAGGCGGTTCAGCTTTGAGTGTTCTTGCCAATGTGACATTGTTGGCGGGGGTTGGAAAACAAGTTGATCTTACGGTCGACATCGCTCCACCGGGAAGCGGGGTGGTTGTCAGCTTCCCTTCAGGAGCGTCATGCACGCCTAATTGTCAGCGACAGATCTCATTTACCGCTCCGGTTTCCGCCATCACCGGAGCATATACCGTAACCGTTACCGGAACATACGGTACGCAGGCGCAACAGGAGGTTTTTGCGCTGACTGTCGTTGATCCCTTCGATTTTTCATTGGGTCTTTCAAGTGCGCAGGGGAGCGTGTTGCAGGGGAGTACGATACAGACCGGTGCGACCGTTACCTGGCTTTCCGGAGGGACAGGAACGGATGCAGTGACGTTTTCCGCAGCGGTCATTCCTGCACCGACCGCAGGGTCTTTGAGCGTCGATTTCAGTCCTTTGGCACTGACAAATGTGAATCAAGTAAATTCTCCCCAAATAAGCGTAGTTACGTTCAGCCCATCCGGGGATCTCACATCCAATTCATATCGCATCATCATCATGGCGATGTCGGGAACAACCATAAAGACGCAGACGTATAATGTGACCGTCGGGACAACGCTTGATTTTACGCTTTCGATCGCGCCGACCAATGAACGGGTGATCCAAGGCGATTCGAGTGGAACAATCACGATCGCCGCGGCCAATACGTCGCCGACAGATCAGCCTGGATCGAACGATATTGCATTTACCATCGGTGATACGTCAAAATACAAGTTGCCGCGTGGCGTGACGGTGGTTCCCGCAGGGATCCCCTCATGTTCGCTCCCCCCCGAGATCGGTACGACATGCCCGACATCGTTCGCGTTTGCCGTTGATACCACCGGCATCGACGGGACGTATAATATTCCCATCATGGGAACGAGCGGGTTTGTGCGGCGGCTGGTGTACTTTACGCTCAAGATCGGGCCGTTGAACCTTCTTTCATATACATCTCCTGATTTTTACACCGATCCGCATCAGCGACCGCAGGTGGAATTTTCTTGGAGTCCATCAGTTGTTTTTGCAGGCGATGAGGTGCAGCTTTCCGGCGCAGCATCAACGGTGTATGCGGTTGGACAATCGGGAGTGCTCGCGCAAACGCCGGCAGATACGATAAATGCGGGATTTTTATGGACAGGACTTGGAACGGTGCCTGCGTTGCCCACGATCACATATTCGGTTTCCCGATCAGGCATGTTGGATGCCACACTGCGGATTACCGATGCGACGGGGGTTACGTGTTATACTCCGGACAGCTCCGCACAAGAGCCGTGCGCATGCGCGGTAACATCGGATGCGATAGGCGGAGGGGTGCTTGATAAGGTGTCTGCGCCAAGGCCGTTCTTCAGAGAGGTAAAACCGTGATCATGAAATTACCGAATATATTTAAAATTTTTAAACAGGAACGATATGTAGGCGTCGACATTGGCACGTCGTCGATTAAGATCGTTGAGCTGAGCAAGATACGCGATACATTCCGTCTGGAAAATTACGGTGAAATTAAATTTTCGGAAAAAGAAGCGCCGATGGAGGTGTACGAGCAAAGCCCGTTAAAGATGCTTGACGAGGATGTGGCGGATCTTTTAAAAAAGATCATTGCCGACACGGGGGTTTCCGCAAAACAGGCGGCATTCTCGTTGCCGGTATTTTCAAGTTTTTCCACGATCATCGAATTGCCGCCGATGCCGAAAGAAGACATGGAAAAAGCGATACAATTTGAGGCGAGGCAGTATGTGCCGATCCCTATCAGCGAGGTATCGATCGATTCGCTGGTGATCGGGGAAGAAAAAAAGAAACACGATGAGCAAAAAAATTCTTCATCGAAGGAAGAGATACAGCAGGCACAGCAGCAAAAACTGAAAAAGAAGCATCTTGAGGTGCTTTTGGTTGCGGTGCCCAATGAGATAAAAAAGAAATATCAGCACATCGCGGAGCTTGCGGAGCTTGTGCTTGTCGCGCTTGAAATGGAAACGTTCCCCATGGCGCGCGCATTGTTGAAAGGAAGCCGGGGGATCTCCATCGTCGTGGATATCGGTGCCCGATCGACGGATATTTGTATCGTTGACGAAGGGGTTGTCCGCATTTCACATAATCTTGAATTTTCCGGCGTTGATATCACAAAGGCATACAGTGCATTTACCGGGGCGAACTTTGTCGAAGCGGAAGTGAAGAAAAAAGTGATCGGGCTGAATTTGACGCCCGGGCAGTTGAGCGAAGCGAAGGAGCTCACCGGGGTTGTCGATGGTATTATCGGTGAGACGGAGCGCATCATTCATTCGTATTTCAACAAAACAGGGCGGCAGGTGCAGCAGGTGGTGCTTGCGGGAGGGGTTTCTCGCATGCCCGGATTTCTCGAACGATTTCATGAACATCTTTCTCTTCCCATTGTTATCGGGAATCCGTTTGAAGGACTCATATATCCTCAAGAGCTTACAAAAACCCTCAATGATATCGGACCGACATTTGCGGTGGCGGTCGGGCTTGCGATGCGGCGGTAAGCGCATGAGCTTTTAGCTTTTAGCTTTGTTAGCTTTTAGAAAAAATGCAAATGAGATATAATGTAAAAGCTAATACCCATAAGCTATAAGCTAGACACATGCCTGACGTTTCACTGCTTCAACAGGAATATTACGGTGGAGGTGCGGAGGAGAGCAAAGCCCCCGGCATTGCTTCCACCGTTGCGCTCATCATTTTTTTCATTACTGCCGTGACTTTCGGGGGTCTGTATTTTTACAACCGCTCTCTTATTTCCCGCGCGCAGGAGATCACGGAAAATATTAAAGGGTTGCACGTCGGGGACATCGCGGAAACCATTACACAATTGAAGGAAGTGGGAAGTAGGGCAAGAGGATTGCAGCAATTACGGGAAGCGCATACCAAAACCGGCGGGCTTTTAGTGATGCTTGAAAAAACAACGCACCCCGAGACAATCTTTTCCAATGCCGATTTTGATGCGCGGAGCAATGAGGTGAAGGTAAAAGGAACGGTGAAAACGACAAAGGCGATGGCGCGTCAGGTTGAGATATACCAGCAGGAAGGATCTCTTTCTACTTTTTCCGTCGAAAATATCGCATATAAAGGAGAAGATAAGTCGGTCGGATTCCAGGCATATATAACGTTCAACATACAATAATGGATAGGCGCTATATTATTACAGGCTTGTTTTTTATCGCCGCCGTGATCGTATTGGTGGTGTTGGTATATCCGAAATATCAGGTGGTGCAAATATCTTCGCGATTGGTCGCGGAAAGGCAAAACGAGTTTGACGCGCAGATGGTGCTGGTGCAGGAGATCAGTCGGTTGCGATCTCAGCAAAAACAGATGGCTGAAGAGATCGCGCAGGTGGCGGATCTTTTACCGGTACTCACGAAAAAAAGCGTTTCCGACCTTTTTGTGGAGTTGGAGGGCATTGCCGCGGAAAGCGGTTTGTTGTTGGATACAGTGAGCTTTACTGAAGCAAGCAGTCAGCCGCAGAAGGGAAAAGATGTCATAGCTTCGACAACGGCATACAAAACGATCGCCGCACAGTTAAAAATGAAAGGAGACTACCGCAATTTCAAGAATTTCGTGCGCACGATCGAGACAAATAAACATCTTATGGATATCACGCTTTCATCGATTTCTTCAACGGCGGTAGCCGGTGAGATGAAAAAAGACGATGGCGTTTCCGATGACGAGGAAACTCCGCCCGTGTATGCGGTGACGATCCACGCGTATTATCAATAAGATCGACCTGATATCCTTATGAACTTTCTTCCTCAAAATCCAAAGACTCGGCAGATGGTGCTTATAGGCATCATCGTGGGAGTGCTTTTACTCGGGTTCGGGTTCTTTTTTGCTACCTATTTCACTCCCACAACACCGGAAGAGATCCAGCGGATACAAGCGGAGCAAGGGGGTCAGGGGCGGAGTGTTTCCGAGGGCGAAGTAAAAAGGTTAGAGGGAGGCATTATCGGACTCAAAAAAGAATTGGAAAATGATTTTTATAAAACATTGAGAAAACGCGCGATATCCCCGGATACAACAGCGCCGGGAAAGCAAAATCCTTTCGAATAGCACAGAATCTAGCTTCTACCCAACTATGCCGCTTACGCTTATAGACATTTTATTGAATGACAAGAAGATATCAATCGCTGATGCGGATGCGTTTCGTAATGAATTAAGGACAAAACGAATCACGGAAGAAGATTCATTGCTTGCGAAATTACCCGAAGATCTGGTGTTTGAGGCAAAGAGTAAGTTTTATGGGGTGCCGTTAAAAGACCTGGAAGAGGATTTTATAGTTCCCGCCGAGGTGCTTTCACAGATCCCCGAGGATGCGGCAAAGATGTATAAATTCATCCCGCTTGCTCGCGTGGATGACGATACGATCGAGGTTGGGGTCGTGAATCCGCAGGATGTGAAGGTGCTTGATGCACTGCGTTTTACACTGACCAGCAAGAATCTTAACGCAAAAATATTTCTTATCACGCGCCGGCAGTTCGATATGCTGTTTCAGCAGTACTCGAGTTTGCACGGAGAGGTGAAAGAAGCGCTTCAGCATCTTGAAGAGGATATTGCCGATATTGACGCCATGGCGGGGTCGAAGACCGATATTGACGAGCTGACGGCGAACGCGCCGATCGCGCGGGTGGTCGCGGTCATTTTCAAACACGCATTTGAAGGGCGCGCATCCGATATTCATATCGAGCCGCTGGATAAAAATACGCGTGTGCGTTTTCGCGTGGACGGCATTTTACATTCAAGCCTGATGTTGCCAAAAAGCATTCACAGCGCTATCGTTTCCCGCATTAAAATTCTTACCAATTTAAAAATCGATGAATCGCGTATTCCGCAGGATGGCCGTTTTCGGTCGCGTATTTCCGGAAGCATTATCGATTTTCGCGTGTCGACATTTCCTACAATCAACGGGGAAAAGGTAGTGATGCGACTTTTGGATCCGTTCGCGGGTATTAAATCGCTCGAAGATCTTGGATTTATGGGCGAGCGTCTGGAAACCATTAAGCATTCACTGGAGATGCCATACGGCATGATCTTGGTGACCGGCCCAACGGGAAGCGGTAAGTCGACGACATTGCAGTCATTACTTGGCACCGTGAATAAAGAAGGGGTGAACTTAGTGAGCCTGGAAGATCCTGTTGAGTATAATATTGAAGGCGTGAATCAATCGCCGGTGCGGCCGGAGCTCGGGTATACGTATGCAAGCGGGTTGCGGAGTATTTTGCGCCAAGACCCTGATATTGTGATGGTCGGTGAAATTCGAGATCAAGAGACTGCTCAACTTACGGTGCATGCCGCATTGACCGGTCATGTGGTACTTACGACATTGCATACGAACAACGCCATCGGCGTTCTTCCTCGTCTTGTGGACATGGGAGTTGAGCCGTATCTTATTCCCTCATCGGTTATTTTGTCTGTTGCGCAACGGTTGGTGCGAAAATTGTGCAATGATTGCAAGGATAAAAAGCCGGCGGAAGGGCGGGCGATCGAGATCATCAATGATACGATCGCAACGATGCCCAAGGCAATGCAGGATCGTTTCAAGAGCGACAGTTATTTTATTTGGAATGCCCCGGGATGCGGGAAATGCATGCATAAAGGAACAAAGGGGCGCATGGCGATTTTTGAAACACTAGAGATGACTCCGGAATTAAAGCGTATCGTTATCGAGGGGATCTCGGAAGAAAAGATACTGAAAGAAGCGGAGCGCCAAGAGATGATCACGATGAAGCAAGACGGCATTATGAAAGTGCTCCAAGGATTCATTTCGCTCGAGGAAGTTTTACAGACGACGATTTAAGGCTATAATGGGAAGGTAATAAAAAATCTATGGAACAAAAAAAGATAATTTTGCTGGTGGAGGATGATCCGTTTTTGTCGGATATGTATGTGACGAAATTTACCGAGTCGGGATATGATATAAAAGCGGCCATGGACGGTCAGCAAGGACTCGATCTGCTCAATGGCGGTTTACGTCCTGATATGGCATTGCTGGATATCGTTATGCCGAAGATGGACGGGATCGAGCTGTTGACCGCGATAAAAAAAGAAGAAAAGTTAAAAGACACCCCTGTGGTGTTATTGACCAATCTCGGGCAGGAGACCGATATCCAAAGAGGCATGGAGCTTGGTGCGCTTGATTATCTCGTGAAAGCGCATTTTACGCCGTCGGAAGTAGTAAAGCGAGTCGAATCGCTGTTTGCGAAAATTAATGAACCGCACGCATAAAATGACCAATATCAAACAAGAACTCGAAGAGCTGTTGCGTCTGGTGATCGAACGAGGCGCATCCGATCTCCATATTTCCGTCGGGAGGAAACCGACGCTGCGCATTGACGGCACACTGGTGCTGATCGAGGAAAAGGATGTGATCGATGACGGATATGCGGAGCGATTTGTCATGGAAATTTTAAAAGAAGATCAACGCGCGCGATTTCTTGAAAATAAGGAACTCGATTTTTCATATAATTTTGAAGACATTGCCCGATTTCGCGTGAACGTGTTCATGCAGAAGGGAAAGTTTGCTGCGGCAATGCGTTTGATTCCCACGGCGATTCGCACGCTTGATGAGCTTGGCCATCCGCCGATTTTGCATAACGTTGCGAAAACGTCGCAAGGATTTTTTTTGGTGGTGGGGCCGTCGGGGCAGGGGAAGTCGACAACGCTCGCCGCAATGGTTGATGAGGTGAATCATCAGCGCGCGTGCCATATTGTTACCATTGAGGATCCGATCGAATATCTGTTCAAAAATGACAGGTCGATCGTTGATCAGCGGGAAGTGGGGCAGGATACGAAAAGTTTCAATTCTGCGCTTCGCTCCGTATTACGCCAGGATCCGGATGTGATCATGGTGGGTGAAATGCGCGATCCGGAAACCATATCAGCGGCTATCACGGCGGCGGAAACCGGCCACTTGGTGTTTTCCACCCTGCATACGAACAATGCGGCGCAAACGATCGACCGTATCATCGATTCATTTCCTCCCGCCCAGCAAAATCAGATCCGCGCACAGCTTTCAGGGACATTACTCGGTGTGCTTTCGCGCCGCCTTATCCCTCGCATCGGCGGCGGGCGAGCGGCTGCATTTGAATTGCTACTTGCCAATGCCGCAGTGAAAAATCTTATCCGCGAAAACAAGGCGCATCAGATCGATCTGGTCATTGAAACATCCGCGGAAGAAGGAATGATCTCATTAAACCGCTCTCTTGCATCATTGGTGAAGAAGGGAGAGATATCGTATGAAGATGCTTCGTCTCATTCTACGAATCCATCGGAATTAAGAATATTGGTGTCACGGTAAATCAGGAATCAGGAATTAGAAGCTAAAAGCTAACCCCTATAAGCTAGTAACCCATGCAATTTGACTATCAGGTAAGAACTCAACAAGGGTCCGTTGAAAGCGGCACTGTTGAAGCGCAGACAAAGGAAGACGCCATCGATACATTACAGCGGAGCGGGTACATCGTTATTGATGTTTTGGACCAGTCGCAAAAATCGATATTTTCGTACAAGCTTAAATTGTTTCGGGGAGTACCGAAAAAAGAGATCGTGATCTTTTCCCGGCAGATCTCCACATTGTTTCAGGCGAAAGTACCTCTTTTAGAGGCACTGAAAACGATGATGGAACAAACGACGAATCCTACGTTCAAGGATGCGTTGCTCGATATCGCAAAGACCGTGGATGCCGGCGCGCCGCTTTCAAAGGCACTGGCGGCACATAAAAAGATATTTTCCGATTTTTACGTGAACATGGTGAAATCGGGTGAGGCGTCCGGAAAATTGGAGGACGTATTCGGGTATCTCGCCGACGGGCTTGAGCGGGAGTTTTATTTATTGCAAAAAGTGCGGGGAGCGATGACATATCCCGCATTCATTATTACCGCGTTCATCGGCATTATGTTCGTTATGATGATCTGGGTAGTGCCGAATCTTACTTCAGTGCTGGAAGAAACAGGCCAGGAACTGCCGTTTCTTACGAAAATAATCATCGCCATTTCCGATGCGTTTGCCGGATATTGGTGGCTCATTTTGATCGGTGTGTTTTCATTCATCGGGGGTCTGTGGTATCTCGTGCACACGCCGCGGGGGAGTGATCTTTGGGATACGGTACAGCTGAAGCTCCCCATATTAGGCACTATGTTCCGGAAATTTTATCTTGCGCGATTTGCAGACAGCTTAAGCGTGCTTATTCAGGGCGGGCTGCCGATCGTGCAGGCGCTTGAGATCACCGCACAAGTAGTGCGCAATCGTGTGTATAAAAACATTTTACTGGAGACCATAGAAGAGGTGAAAAAAGGAAATACGATCAGTTCGGTGCTGAAAACAAAAAAAGATATTCCGATCATGATCTCGCAGATGGTGTTTGTCGGAGAAGAAACGGGAAAGCTCGAGAGCACGCTTAAATCAGCCGCCGATTTTTATCACAAAGAAGTAACGGTCGTTATGGATAATCTGGTTACGCTTATCGAGCCGATGCTTATTATCGCGCTGGGTATCGGTGTTGCGATATTGTTGGTCGGGGTTCTCATGCCGATGTATAACATGGCGCAAAATTTTTAGAAAAGTTTATTAAGTCATAAAGTTTATAAAGGAGAAGGTCCATCAAGTCCAAAAAGTAAATTTCAACCATTATACTTTCGACTTTAAGGACTTTACGACTTTTAACCTAATCAAAGTGCATATGAATACAAAATTTCTCAATGTTATATTGGTTGGTGCGATCGTGGCTGTCGTCGGTGTGATGGGGTTTTTCGCGTGGCGGTTGTTTCCAGGAGGCACTGAGCAGCAAAAAACCATAATAAGCGAAAAAAAATTCCCCGAGCCGACGCCGATCACCAATAAAGGAAAGGAATCGGAAGATCGCGATGCCATGCTTGAGCGCGATGTGCGCGCGCTGAGTGATGCCGCTATTGCATATGCGGCAGACCATGCAGGGAAATATCCGGAATCTGATTTTAAAAATCCGTGTTCCGGTGTGCAATATTGCTTGAAAGGAGTTAACATCAATAACCGTGAAAAAATATACCTCCCTGTTATTCCACAGGTGCAGCCGTATCGCCTGGATTACCATTATCGCGCTGATAACGCCAAAAAAACATATTGCATCGTGACGCCGTCAGTAACGGAGACGCATACAGGGAAGGTGTTTCAGTGCACAGAGAAGGCGTGTGAATATGTTTCACCAAAGGATGCGTGTCAGTAGAGTTTCTGTGGATATCTTTATCATTGTTGATGTATGCGCCGCATAGTATAATAAATGTAATACGTAAAGGTCGAAGATATTGCGTTTTCATAAGCCTTACAAGCTTGGGGCTTATGGGATGAACAATAAAATTAAAGTTTTCTATTGAAATCAACATGATAAGCAATTCAACAAAAAAAGGTTTTACCCTGATCGAGCTGTTGGTGGTCATCGCGATCATCGGCATCTTGTCGTCAGTGGTCATCGTGTCATTGAACAATGCGCGATCAAAGGCGCGCGATTCCGCGAGGAAATCAAATGCGCAGGCAATGACAACGGCATTTGCATTGTTCGCTTCCGAACAATCTCCCGAGCACGCACCTACAGCGGTTGATACCATAACAACCGGCTGGACGATCGATGCAACAGCTGCAACAGTCAGCATTCCTGACGTTACAGCGGGAAGCCCTGCACTGTTAACATTCTTGAAATCGATTCCGACCGATGCGACACCGAATACATATACCTACAGCAACACAGCTACTGATAGTAGCTTCTGCTTAGGTGTACAGCTTGAAAATGCAAACAGTCTCGGTACTGGTAATCAGCTTTTCATCTGCGATTCAGGCGGTTGTGGCGATCGGACAGGTACGGTTGCTGCGGGTGCCGGTGGTGTATGGGTTGCAGCAGACTGCACCGAAAACTAATTTCTCAAAAACAGTTTTCTCACTATCAGACCTCCGCATGGAGGTCTGATGTGTTTTTTGGTATGCTATAAGGCATGGAAGTATTTTTTATTTTTATATTCGGGCTTGCGATCGGCAGTTTTTGCAATGTCGTCATTTATCGTCTTGCCAATGGCGGATCCATAGCGGTTGATCGGTCGCGATGCCCGCACTGCGGACATGTTCTTTCCTGGTATGAGCTTATCCCGCTGATAAGCTTTGCGCTCCAAGGAGGAAAATGCAGGCAGTGTCATGCGGCGATCAGCTGGCAGTACCCGCTTGTTGAAGCGGCCGCGGGATTTCTTTTTGTATACATCTATTCCTTTCTTCCCGCGTATTATCACGGGTGGGAGATGGGATATCTTTTTTTCGTTTTTTCCGCCCTGCTCATCATCTTTGTTTTTGACCTTAAATACTATATAATTCCCAATGTAGTGGTATACCTGCTCATCGGGGTCGCTCTTTTGCATATGGTTTTTGGGGGTAGTTTTTTTACCCCACTCTATCCGGTTGTTTCGGCGCTTGCGGTATCGGGGTTTTTTCTTGCGCTGTATCTGGTCTCTCGAGGAACGTGGATAGGGTTTGGCGATGTAAAATACGGGATATTCATGGGGCTTTTTCTCGGGTTTCCTTTGATCGCCGTTGGCTGGTTTTTTAGTTATGTACTCGGTGCGGTCATCGGCGGCATATTGATTATTTTAAAACGAAAAGGGTTAAAAAATGAGATTCCATTCGGCCCATTTTTAATCGCCGGCACGAGTGTCGCATATTTTTTTGGTTCTGACATAATCCAGTGGTACCTAAATATCTTCTAGCTTATAAGGGTTAGGAATCAGGGGGTTAGCTTATAGCTTATAGAAAAAATGCAAAAAACCATAAATTTTTTTATTTTCTTCCTAAAAACTAAAAGCCATAAGCTAAAAGCTAGTGCAGGGTTTACGCTCATTGAGCTTTTGGTCGCGGTGGCAGTATTAGGTCTTGTTTCTTCGTTTGTGTTCGCGTCTGTCGGCAAGAAACAGCAAGACGCGACGCGCGCCACGCAAAAACTCGCGCTTGATATCCGCACCGCGCAAAATAATTCTCTCGCACCAACCAACCTCCCTGTATGCATCTATGGTGTAAAGATAAAATCACCAATATCGTATGTAATTTATAAGGAAGATGATTGCGCGGCGGGGAAAGCGTATGAAGATCCCGATTCTTTCCCTCCTACGCCATCTGAAGATATTGAAACAGTTACTCTTGAAAGCGGCGTGACCATTTCAAATTTTTCCGGACAAGATATCGCGTTTGAGGCACCGGAACCAATCACGTATTTAAATGGAGTAACGGGCACGGGTGTGCAGCCGCTTACCATTTCACTGCAGGGGCAGAGTGGGACAAAAAACATAGTCATTAATCGGTTCGGGCGTATCGATATACAATGAGTAATAAGTCAA
>Ga0154789_138_pt8 | contig 11892 bp, 8 predicted proteins | sample Rifle2008BG16ft_FD_105797 | JGI IMG/M metagenome (GOLD analysis project Ga0154789, IMG submission 105797) | Candidatus Azambacteria bacterium RBG_16_47_10
GCACGAATAACGAAGCGGAATATAAAGCGGTTATCTTTGCGCTGAGAAAAATAAAAGCCCTCTTCGGGAAAGAGAGGGTAAAAGCCATGACAGTTGAGGTGCGGGCAGATTCTGAATTATTGGTCCGCCAGTTAAACGGGATCTATAAGCTGTCTACCGAGCATATCCAAAAACTGTTTATCGAGATCTGGAATCTTAAGACGGACTTTGGCACAGTGACATTCACGCACGTCCCTCGCGAGCAGAATACGCTTGCTGATGCGGCGCTTAATGAAGCGCTCGACCGCTAGTCTTTCTATTAGCCGTTAATACGGATCTCGCAGTATGTTACGTATTTTCTGCATTTTTCCAGGACGTCATTGAGCAATGATTCCGGCGGAGCGGTTTTTTCTTTGAATGCCGGATCGATGAGTTTTTCCGTGGTGAGAAAACGCTGGAGATAATATTTGTCCGCGCCTTCAATAAGTCGCGCCATTTTTATGATGTCATCGAGTTCGTGTACGCCCGCAACGAGCGTTGAGCGGAATTCATAAGGGATCCCGGATTCCATAATAAGCTTGATGCTTTCTTTGATGCGTTCCGTTTGTACCTGAATATTGGTGACCATTGAGTACTTTTCAAGAGGCGCCTTGATGTCCATTGCCACGTAATCAACAAAACCGCTTTCCAGTGCCGTTTTAACGCGGTCAGGGAGGTATCCGCAGGTGTCGAGCTTCACTGCAAATCCCTTTGCTTTTATCTTTTCCATGAATGAGATGAGATCGCCTTGCATGGTTGGCTCTCCGCCGGTAATTACCACCCCCTCAAGCTTTCCTTTTCGTTTATCCAAGAATGCAAAGAATTCGTCTTCCGGCGTTGTTGCAGGGAAGGGACCGATGACCAGATCGGGATTATAGCAAAAACCGCAACGAAAAACGCAACCATTCGTAAAGACAATGGTTGCGATTTTTCCCGGAAAGTCTACCAGGGTTAGTTTTTGCCAGCCTCCGATATTCATATACTTTACATTATGAAACACTAGCTTCTTCGTTCCGCCTCCGCTTCTTGCCTCGTAGTACTGATAGTACAACTTCGGCTTCGCTGCTCGGCGCGTCTCGAACCTAGCGCTTCATAATGCAAAGTCGCATCAGAGGTTTTCATTAGCAAGCGCAATCGGTCACGGTGAGCTGCTTATCATATTCTTTGCGCTGTGCGTACTCTTCCTGCTTCCCTTCGTTCCACTGGGAAACCGGGCGGAGATAGCCGACGACGCGGGAATATACTTCGCATTTTTGTCTTTTTGTGTTGTCCATGGTGTTTTTTATTTATTTTACTTCGTTTTTGTTTCGACCTTTTGCGCAATTAAAGGCGCAGTATAACTAATTTCTTCATCGCATCGCGGGCAGTACTGATGTTCTCCCGGTAAGTATCCGTGTGTCGGGCAGACGCTGAATGTCGGAGTGATCGTGAAATAGGGGAGTCGGTATTTTGCAACGATGGTCTTTACCAGATTTTTTGTCGCTTCTTGAGAGGGCATATTCTCGCCGACGAATCCGTGCAATACCGTGCCTCCAGTATACCGCGTTTGCAAACTATCTTGAAGGTCTAGCGCCTCAAAAATATCATCGGTGTAGTTGACCGGTAAATGCGTGGAATTGGTGTAGAACGGTTTTGCGCCTTCCTGATACTGTTTTTCATTGGCACAGATAATATCCGGATACGTTGCTTTATCGATCTTTGCCATGCGATATGCCGTTCCTTCCGCCGGGGTTGCTTCAAGGTTGTAGTGATGTCCCGTCTCTTCCTGGAATTCGAGTAATCTATCACGCATGAAGTCAAGTACTGATTCCGCGAACGCATGTCCTTCTTCCTCGGCGATGGTTTTCCCGAGGAAATTAAGACATGCCTCGTTCATGCCGACAATGCCGATCGTGGAGAAATGGTTTGCCCAGTATTGATCAAAGCGCTGTTTCACGCTTGCAAGGTAGAATTTGGAATACGGATAGAGATCGCGATCAGTGAACCGTTCGAGCACCTTACGCTTAATCTCAAGACTTTCTTTAGAAAGGAGCATCAATTTTTCAAGACGTGCAAAGAATTCTTCTTTTGTCTTTGCAAGATAGCCGATACGGGGGAGATTGATCGTCACAACACCAATGGAGCCGGTCAACGGGTTTGAAGCGAAAAGTCCGCCACCGCGCTTTTCCAGTGACCTGAGGTCGAGACGGAGGCGACAGCACATGGAGCGAGAATCCTCCGGAGACATATCCGAGTTCACGAAGTTCGCAAAGTACGGGATGCCGTATTTTGCGGTCATTTCCCACAACAGGGCAAAGTTTGGATTATCCCAATCGAAATCATTAGTAATATTGTATGTCGGAATAGGGAAAGTGAACGCTCTTCCTTTCGCATCACCGGCGATCATCACCTCAAAAAACGCCTTATTCAGCATGTCCATTTCCTTTTGAAATTCCCCATACGTTTCCTTTTGCGGCTTCCCGCCGATGATAACAGGGAGCTTGGCGAATGTCGTTGGCGGGTGCAGGTCCATTGTGATGTTCGTGAACGGTGTCTGGAAGCCGACGCGAGTCGGTACGTTCATATTGAACATGAATTCCTGGATAGCCTGTTTTACTTCCGCATAGGTCAGATGGTCGTAGCGGATGAATGGCGCAAGGAGGGTGTCAAAATTAGAAAATGCCTGCGCCCCGGCACTTTCCCCTTGGAGAGTGTAAAAGAAGTTCACAGACTGTCCTAATGCGCTCCGGAGGTGTTTTGCCGGGCCACTCTCAACCTTACCCACAACGCCACGAAAGCCTTCCGCCAGGAGATATTGAAGATCCCAACCAACACAATATGCGGAAAGAATGTTCAGATCATGGATGTGCATATCTCCTGAGGTATGCGCTTTCCCGATTTCCGGGGGATAGATCTTGTTTACCCAATAGATCTTGCTTATTTCCGAGGAAAGATAATTGTTCAATCCCTGGAGCGAATAGCTCATATTGCTATTTTCCTTCACCTGCCAGTCTAATTTTTCCAGGTAGCTGTCTACGAGATCAACATTTGCGCCGGATACCAATTCGCGCATTTTTGCATGCTGATCCCGATAGATAATGTATGATCGAGCCGTTTTTTTATAGCGGGAAGCGAGCAATACCTCTTCCACGATGTCTTGGATCTCTTCCACCATAGGGGCTTTGCCACCGATCCGCTCATGCGCGACATCAATAACCCGTTCCATCAGATGTTCCGCAATGTCCCGGCCGAATTCCCCGGTTGCCGCCCCCGCTTTTTCGATCGCACCAATGATTTTATCTTTATCGAATACAACGATCCTTCCGTCTCTCTTTCGAATCTCTTTGAATTTGGTGTCGATGGTCATGGGGAGTGAAAATGAGTTACTTTTTATGATTGTGTTCACATCATACCATGGTCAATAAGAGGCAGGCAAAGGTGGTGGATAACGCTTGACTCAGGGCTTTTTTCCTTGTATATTATGCAGGTGCACATAGTCAATTTTCTTTGAAAATACGCGGATATTCGGAACAAACCGCATCATGATGAGATGAGTAGACGATCGCCCGCCCAAATTTTTGCATGGCGCAAAATCGGAGGAAAAAGGAAAAATTTTCTTGATCGAAAAATCAGTGAGAACGCCTTATGAAAAAAAGTCAATGAAATTTTTTCAATGCAAAAATTTGGGCGGGAGGAAAGTCCGGACACCCGCCCCTCACTTGGTTCATAGAAGATGGTTTTGTACATTGTTTTAAGAAAGCCATTTTTCGATGGTCCAAGTGAGGGGCAATTGTAGCGGCTAACGGCCGTCGAGGGCGACCTTAGAGGTGCGAGCAGAGACGCTTTCCAACGAAAGACGGAAGGCGCCCTTTTCACGAAGGGCGAGTCCTGATAGTAATATCGGGAGTGAAACGGCTAAATCCTTACCGGGTGCAAGACAAATGTATTTCCTCTTATAGGGAGATACGGTAGTCGCATGAGCATGTCAGTAATGGCATGCCAAGAGAAATGATCGTCACCCCCTCACTTGGACCATCGAACGGAGAATGTATTTACACGGTGCAAATCATGCGTTCGTTTGTCCAAGTGAGGGGGAACAGAATCCGGCTTACGCTCATCTCATCGCGGTTTGTTCCGAATGTCTGTGTGTGCACGCTATACGCTGATTGAAAAGCGGTATTTTTTTCGGTATCATAGGAGTATTCTATGAAGAAAACGGCATTATTGTTTGCGGTCATTCTCGTACCGCTTGATTTTCTCATGTTACTTGCCGCGGGCCTGTCCGCGTATTTTTTGCGTACGAGTACGCTTATCACGCAGTACCGTCCCGTATTGTTCCATCTCAATCTTCCGCTCGAGCGGTTCATATTTATTCTTCTGTTCTTGATCCCGTTCTGGATCGTGATATTCGCGCTCACCGGATTGTATCGGGTGAAAAAAGGAGATATCCTTCATGAATTTTTCCAGATCACCGCGGCGGTGTCGTTTGCGATGATGTCGGTCATTATCTATATATTCATCCAGCGCGAGTGGTTCGATTCGCGGTTCATTGTTCTTGCCGTGTGGGTGCTTTCGATAGGATATGTGTTTTTGGGGCGCTTGTTGCTGCGCGGGATCGAGCGCTATTGTATCGCGCGGTATCATTTCGGATCACAGCGCGTGCTTATCATCGGCAACAACGATGTGTCCAATATCCTCGCGAGGGAGATCGAGCGCAATCCGTCGCGCGGGTATCGCGTGGTCGAGCTGATCGCCACGCTTGATTTTGCCGCGATACGGAACGCGATAAAAACGAAGAGCATCGATACGGTGTTCGTGGGGCAGGCTGATTATGCGGAAGAAGGGATCGTCGAGCTTGCGGAATTTTGCCGCGACCAACATCTTAATTTCCATTTCGCGCCAACGCTGTTTCAGGCGCTGACGACCAATGTCGATGTGGACGTGATCGGCGGTATCCCGTTCATTGAGGTAAAGCACACCGCGCTTGACGGATGGGGGAGGGTGGTGAAGCGCGTGCTTGATTTCACCGGCGCAGGGATCGGGCTTGTCATAGTGGCGCCATTATTTGCGGTGATCGCCACATGCATCAAGATCGACTCATCGGGTCCGGTATTCGTGCGGCTCGACCGCATCACACTCGGGAGAAAATTTTCCATGTTCAAATTCCGTTCCATGGTGGATAACGCGCATGTCCTGAAAGCACAGCTCAGAGAGTATAATGAACGCAAGGACGGAGGCCCGTTGTTTAAAATGCACAATGATCCGCGGATAACGCGTCTCGGCCGTTTTTTGCGCAAAACACGCATCGACGAATTACCGCAATTAATGAATGTATTGCGAGGGGAAATGAGTCTGGTTGGTCCGCGGCCGCATGAGCCGGGGGAGATCGCCCAATATGAACGACATCATAAGAAATTGCTGGTCATGCGCGCAGGGATCACCGGCATGGCTCAGATCTCGGGTTCTTCGGAGTTGCCGTTTGAGGAAGAAGTAAAGCTGGATACGTATTATATAGAGAATTGGTCTCTGGTATTGGATATAAAGATATTATTTCGGACGATGGTGCTGGTGTTTTACGACCGGTCCGCGTGTTAAATAAACATATGGCAATGGACGATAATTATTTTTACGGAGCCGAACGCGATATTCCCATCGATATTTCGCATGACCCGAAAGAAGGAACGCAATTTGCGCGGTTTTATCTTGATCGCGCCAACCAGAACAGCAATATCTATTTTGTTGAACAGCAAGAGGAAATTGCTGCTTCCCGCGCACGCGCGCAGCATGAAGAAAAGAAACGAGAGCCGCAGGCATCTCCGCTCGGCATGATGTGGCGGCTTGCATGGTTGTTTGCAGGCGCCGGAGCGATCGCACTTGCGCTTTTTATTGTTCCGCACGTCATACCGGTTGGCCAGCAGGCACATCAGGCGGATTATACAGATGCATACGCGTATGTTCTTGCCGCGCAGAGATCGGTGTTTGCGTTAGATATCGGCGATGCGCTCAAAGGGTTTCATTCAGCGCGCGCACGCATCACGCCAAAATCCGATCAGACATCGGGCATGGCGTCCGTGATCGGCGCAATGCGCTCGTTTATCGCACAAAATATGACACCCGCATCGACACTCGATGCGGTACTTGCTGACGTCGTTGATCGCTCTGCCGCAAGCGCCGCTCCGCTCGCCGATCTTTCATTCGCGTCTTTTTTCCGCGCAGACAAAGGAGAGGCCGCAGGAGATATCATTGAGCGCGCATTCAGTGAAACGAAAAATGCGGAAGCGGCGATCGAGAATGCGGAACGGGCACTGATCATTGCGGAAGAAAATGGAGAAAGCACTGCGTTACGCGCAGAGCTCGGACCAAAGCTTTCTCTCATGAAAGCAAATTTGGAACGATACGCGGCTGATCTCACGCTTGCGTCATGGGCGTTGGGTGTCGAATACCCGCGTCGTTTTCTCATCATCGCGCAGGATTCTGCAACTGCGCGCGCAACAGGGGGTGTTATCCGGTCCCTGGGCGTGGTGACGGCGCAAAAAGGCGCTATCACGGATATTTTATTTGATGAGGTGTACAACATCGACGGGCAGCTGCAGACGAATGTGATCCCTCCCGAGCCGATCCAAAAGGTCGCGACCGCATGGGCGATCCATGATGCAAATTGGTTCTTTGATTTCCCTCTTTCGGCACGCAAGATCGCATATTTCTATGAAAAGGCGGGAGGGAAGCGCATTGATGGCGTTATCGCGATAAATGACCGCATGCTGAAAAATATACTTTCGGTCACCGGTCCCATTACCGGTAAAGATACTGCGCGAGTGAATGCGGAGAGTGGCACGATCGCGGGAGATCCGGCGGCGTTGTCCGCGCTTACAAATGTTTTGCGCGCGCTTGATGGAGAAAAGGCGGCCGAAGCAATGCATGTCATTATACGCGGATTACAAGAAAAGAATGCGATGGTGTGGGTTTCCGATCGTGATTATGGGGAAGCTGTTCGCAAGAAAGGGTGGGATGGCGCCATTGTGGAGCACAATAATGCTGATTATCTTGCGGTTGTGGCGAGCGATATACAGGGAGTGGGAAATGAAGAAATACAAGGAAATATTTTAAAGGAAACAATGATACATGAAAACGGGGAGATGACGCATACCGTTGTCGTGGAATTTCCTCGCGCGAAAAATATGCCCGATGAAAAATTACGGTATCTGCGTGTGTATGTTCCCCGGGGATCCGAGCTTCTTGAAGCGTCGCAAGGATCCATACAAAGGATCGTGCCGCAGATCGATTACGCACAAGAACGTTTTATTGCCGATGAAGATCTTGCGGTGTCTGTGCGGACGCTAGAGCGCGATGAGGAGAAAGGCGTTGATGTCTATGAAGAATCGGGCATGACGGTGTTTGCGCTGTGGATGCCGTTTGATGAAAAAGGAGCGCGCGCGGTGTTTCAGTATGCAACGCCGCCGCATCTTTCCGCCACCACTTCGCTATCTTCCGTATTTCAAAAACAGTCGGGATTGGATATGACGCTCCATTTTTCCGTTATTGCGCCGGAGGGGAAGACGGTGTCGTCTCAAAACGGTTTTAACGGCGAATTTCATGACACCCTTACCCGGGACACACCATTCGTAATGACCATCCAATGAGATTGCGCAATCTTTTCAATGCGGAGTCGGATGCTATTTTTTCAGCCGCGCTCATGATCGGCTTTTTTTCTTTTTTATCGAAGGGGCTTGGCGTGTTGCGTAATCGCATCTTTGCGGGAGAGTTCGGCGCCGGGGATACGATGGATGTGTATTTTGCGGCGTTTCTCATTCCCGATTTTCTCTACAACTTATTCATCATCGGCATTTTGAGTTCGGTGTTCATTCCGATATTTGCAGAATATCTCACGCGCAATAAAGAAGAGGCGTGGCGTCTGGCGAGCGTTGTCATCACGCTGTGTATTGCGGCGCTTGCGGTGTTTGCCGCGGTCGCGGCAATTTTTGCGCCATGGATCGTGACGCTTATTGCACCCGGGTTCACGCCGGAAAAACATGCGCAAACGGCGGCGCTTATGCGCATCATGTTTTTAAGCCCCATATTGCTCGGCACATCGAACATTATCGGCAATATCCTGCAGGTGCATAAGCGATTTTTCAGTTTTGCGCTCGCGCCGGTCATGTACAACATCGGCATCATCCTTGCCGCGTTGTTTTTGATAAAGCCCTTTGGCATCACGGGGCTTGCGATCGGTGTAGTGCTGGGCGCGCTGTTGCATTTGCTTATTCAATTGCCGTCCATTACACAGCTCGGGTTTTCATTTCGCCCCATTTTCGATATAGGGCATCCGGGACTCAGAAAGATCGTGTGGCTTTCACTGCCTCGCGCGGTGGGCATTGCGGCGCAACAGGTGAATTTTATTGTTATTACCGCGATCGCTTCAACAGTGGTATCGGGAAGCGTGGCGATCTTTTATTTCGCGAATGATCTGCAATTCGTTCCGATAGGCATCATCGCTTTTTCATTTATCGGCGCGGTGTTTCCGTTCCTTGCTTCAAGCTACGCACAGCGGGATATGGATGCGTTTCTCGATAAATTATATGGCGCCGTCAATCAGATATTGTTTTTCGTGATCCCGGTTTCATTATTCCTCATTTTGATGCGCGCACAGCTGGTCCGCGTATTTTTAGGATACGGCCAGTTCTCGTGGGAGGATACGCGGCTCACGGCGGCATGCGTTGGCGCGTTTGCACTATCTATCTTCGCGCAAAGTCTGGTGCCTCTCTTTGCGCGCGCGTTTTATGCTTTGCAGGATACAAAGACGCCGGTCATCATCAGCGTTGTGTCTGTCTTGGGTAATATCGGTTTCAGCTTTTATTTCTTGAGTCTCATGAAGGCGCAGGGTGCGTTTGCACATACCGTTGCTACGGTATTTAAAGTATCCGATCTTTCCGGCATAGAGATCCTTGCGTTGCCGCTCGCATTTTCTCTTACCAGCGTGCTGAATCTCATGTTGTTGTACTTTGCATTTCTGCGCAAAGTTGAATCATTCGACGGCGGGAAAGTTATCCCGTCTTTATTTAAGATCAATCTCGCGGCGTTCGTCATGGCGCTTGCTGTGTATCCGACGTTACGATTTATTGGGGACAGGGTGGATATGCATACATTTATGGGCGTATTCATACAAGGGGCGCTTGCTTTTATCGTCGGAAGCGCGGTATATATGGGTGTGACCTATCTCTTGAAGGTTTCTGAATTCTTCGCGATATGGCACGCATGCACGCTCCCTATCAGGAGGATCTTCCTTTCACGGATTTTCCCGATAGTGAACGATCACGAATAATAGCGAAACGAGTTCTAACGAGTTCCAATATATGGATCAGAAACACATCAGAAATTTTTGCATCATTGCGCACATCGATCACGGAAAGTCGACACTTGCCGATCGGCTTTTGGAATTGACGGCAACGGTAGAGAAGCGGAAGATGCAGGACCAGATGCTCGATACGATGAGTATCGAGCGAGAACGCGGCATCACGATCAAAATGCAGCCGGTCCGGATGGAGTGGGTGCACGAGGGTGCCGACTATTTGCTCAATCTCATTGATACGCCGGGACATGTCGATTTCGGGTATGAAGTATCTCGTTCTCTTGCCGCGGTGGAAGGAGCGATCTTGCTTGTCGATGCGACCAAGGGCGTGCAGGCGCAGACGCTCGCAAATCTGGAACAGGCGATCGCGCTTGGACTCACTATTGTTCCCGCGGTGAACAAGATCGATCTTCCGCATGCGCGTGTGGAAGAAACACGAGAGGAGATCGCAAAGCTTTTAGGAATTTCAGCAGGCGACATACTTTCCATTTCAGGGAAAACGGGAGCAGGTGTTCCTGAGTTGCTCGCAAGGGTGGTCAAAGAAGTTCCTCCGCCAAACGGCAATCCGCAGGCACCGCTGAAAGCGCTCATTTTTGATTCCGCGTATGATTCATATAAAGGAGTGGTTGCAAATGTGCGTATCGTGGACGGCGCAGTGAAAGCGCATGAGGTGGCCCGATTCATGATGGCGGGCTCATCATCGGAGATCATCGAGGTCGGCATTTTTAAACCGGCGCTTGTTACAGGAACGATACTCAACACCGGGGAGATCGGCTATCTCGCGACAGGTCTTAAAGAAATTAACAAAGTACGCGTGGGGGACACCGTAACGCTCGAACAAAACCAAGCGGCGCAGGCGCTTGCGGGCTATAAAGAGCCGTTGCGCGTCGTGTTCGCGAGCTTTTTCCCGCAAAGTGCCGACGGGTTTGATGTGTTGCGCGATGCGCTCGGTAAATTAAAACTCAACGACGCGTCGTTTTATTTCGAGCCGGAACAATCGGAAGCATTAGGGCGCGGATTCCGATGCGGGTTTCTCGGCGTGCTACACATGGATATTTTGCGCGAGCGTTTGCTCCGCGAATACGAAATAGTTCCGCTCATCACGGCGCCGTCGGTGTCATATCTGATCACACAGCGAGGCGGGGGAGAGTATATGATCTATTCACCGGGTCAGATCAAAGATCCGGGAGATGTCCTTTCTATCGCGGAGCCCTATGCGCGCGTGGAAATCCTTACGAACGCATTGTATCTCGGACAGGTCATGAAACTGCTTGATGAATCGCGCGGTGTTTCCAAAGAAACGCTGTACCTCACCGCGGAAAAAGTATTATTACGCTATGAAGTGCCGCTTGCCGAGGTCGTCGTTGATTTTTATGACCGCTTAAAATCGGCAACATCGGGATACGCGTCGCTGAGCTACGAAATGACCGGATATGTAAAAAACGATCTGGTAAAAATGGATATACTTATCGCCGGAGATCTCGTGGAGCCGTTCGCGCAGATCGTGCCGCGTTTTCAGGCGGAGCGCCGCGGACGTGCGCTGACGGAAAAATTAAAAGAGATCGTTCCTCGTCAGATGTTCGCGGTATCGGTGCAGGCGGCGATCGGCGGCAAGATCATTGCGCGGGAAGATATCCCCGCGATGCGCAAAGATGTCACCGGCTATCTCTATGGCGGCGATTATTCGCGAAAGAAAAAACTGCTTGAAAAGCAGAAAAAAGGAAAGCAGCGCATGAAGGCGTCCGGCAAGGTGAATATCCCTCCCGAAACATACTTTAAAATGCTACAGCGTTAGTAAAGGCAGGATCGTGAATGCGACCATCGAAATGATGATCAATCCCACGATAATGCTCCAGACAAATTGTATCTTTTTCTTGTGCTTTGACATAAAAACGTATTATGATATGGGCGAAATCCTTCATTGTTCGCCATGGCAGCACACCGTCGTAAAAAAGGAATGCTTAAAGGGAAAGCGATGCTCGTTGCGCTCGTTGCGCTCATGGGATTTTTGGGGTATAAAGTGCTTGTTGTCTCGTATGAAAAATATCAGATTACCGCGGAAATTTCAAATCTCGATGGCGAGCTTGCCGCACTGAATGCAAAAAACACAGACCTCCATGCGCTCATCGGCCGCTTACAGGATAAAGATTTTATAGAAAAAGAGGCGAGGAAAAAATTGAATTTGAGCAAGGCGGGGGAGAAGGCGGTGATCATCGTCAATCCGCAAAAAACCGCCGAGCAGAATAAAAAACAAACTGAGGTGCAGAAGAAAGAATCAAATCCGTATAAGTGGTTTCGCACGATGTTTAGCGAAAAAGCGAACGCAGAGGATACAGCACAGTGATATGCGAGTATAGTACAATGGTAGTATGCGACCTTCCCAAGGTTGAGACGCGGGTTCGATTCCCGCTACTCGCTCAGACAAAGATATTTTCCCGCAAGAAGCGCCGTCACGGCGCTTCTTGCTTTATTTTGTGGGTATGGTACATCAATAGGAAAAGCAGGTCTTTTACAACAAAATAAAAAAACTCTTCATACAGGAGGTGGGC
>Ga0154789_130_pt2 | contig 11623 bp, 12 predicted proteins | sample Rifle2008BG16ft_FD_105797 | JGI IMG/M metagenome (GOLD analysis project Ga0154789, IMG submission 105797) | Candidatus Azambacteria bacterium RBG_16_47_10
CTCCGTTGCAATCAGAATGCTTCAGGCCAGGGTTCTTTTTGACCACGATGGTCATGTACGGCTGTTTCTTGAAAAATTCCGGAAGCCATGAAAAAAGCATTGTGTCACCTCCTTTATATGTGAAAGTGCTTTGTGATTTATTGATTGTATATAACAACATAGGTGTCATTTTGTCGAGTGCGGGGTGTGGAGAAGTCATCTTATCTTTCATGCATTTGGAGTATACTGGATATATGGATATGCGGAAAAAATTCATTACTCTTGTTTTATTTATTACTATTATGCTTGCGGTCGGTGCAGGCGTTTTTTGGGCTATCGATGCAGTACGCATCGCGCGGGGGCTGAAGCCGGTGCTTTTAAAGCCGGCTCGGGACATCACGGAGATCATCCCGTCTATACCTCAAGAAAAACAGAAGGAGAGCGTCGCGGAAAATACAACGGACTTCCCGTTGCAATTGCCAAACGGATTTTTTATTTCGGTGTATGCAAAAAACCTCGGAAATCCTCGTGTGATGATGTGGGGACCCGACGGAACTATTTGGACGAGCATTCCGTCTCAAGGAAAAGTGGTTTCGGTGCGGGATACAAACGGAGATGGCGCGGCGGATGAAACAGTTGTTGTTGCGGATGGATTACATCGGCCGCACGGGCTTGCATCACGGTGCGATCCGGATGTTCCGTGCAAAGTGTACATCGCGGAATCCGATCAGGTTGCGGTGTATGAGTATGACGCGGCGAACAGAAAAGTAGTGAACAAAAAAAAGATCGCCGACTTGTCTGATGACGGACGGCATTTCACACGTACCATCATGTTCATGCCCTATCCGAACGAAAACACGCTGTTGATCTCGGTCGGTTCGTCGTGCGATGTGTGCCACGAGACCGATGCACAGCGGGCGAAAATATTGGCGCTTGATGTGCAAACGGGCGTACTGAAAGAATTTGCGAAAGGATTACGCAATTCCGTTTTTATGGCGATCCATCCGGTGAACGGGAAGGTGTGGGCGACGGAGATGGGGCGCGATCTTTTGGGTGATGATCTCCCGCCTGATGAAATCAATATCATTGAAGAAGGAGGATGGTACGGATGGCCATGGTTTTATGGCAAAAACACCGAGGATTATACATTCAGTCCATATGCAAGACCAAGTTTCGCAGAAGAGCCGAAGTCGAGTTATATCGACATTCCCGCGCATTCGGCTCCGCTGGGACTCGCGTTCTTTCCGGAAGAAGGATGGCCGGAGGAATATTGGCATAATCTGTTGGTCGCGTATCACGGCTCATGGAATAAAAGCGTGCCGACGGGGTATAAACTCGTACGGTATCGTCTGGACGCGCAGGGAAATTATCTCGGATCCGAAGATTTTATTTCGGGGTGGCTTGAAGGTGATCGGGCGCTCGGCAGACCCGTGGATATTCTTATTCAGCCCGGAGGCGTAATGTATATATCCGATGATAAAGCCGGTGTTATCTATCGCGTCGCGCGGACTATGAAGCAGGATGAGATCATGAACCATATTCAATCAAAAGCGGCGCTCATTTTGGTTGCAGAGCCGGGTCCGGGGGAGGAAATACAAAGTCCGCTTACGGTGAAAGGGCAGGCGAGAGGGTATTGGTTTTTTGAAGCGTCATTCCCGGTGAAACTATTGGACGGCAACGGCAAGGAGATTGCCGTTGGGATCGCGCAGGCGGAAGAAGAATGGATGACCACAGAGTTCGTTCCGTTTTCCGTGACGTTCTCATTTCAAAAACCGATGACCGGCACAGGAACGCTGGTGTTAAAAAAAGATAATCCGTCCGGATTGCCGGAACACGATGACGAATTACGTATCCCGGTGGTATTTTCGCGTTAATACGAGGCTCATCTCTTGACTTGTATTATGCATTACTTTATATTTCTCGTTTCACTGCATTTTTAATGCACTTTAAAAAATACATAAAAACGGGAGGTAGTGCGTGAGAACAAAGAAGGTTTCTAATGGAGAGATGCAGAGGACTCAAGATAAAAACGGGGACTCTGTGAAATTGTATCTTTCCCAGATCAAAGAACCATTATTAAGCGCAGAACAAGAAAAAGACCTTTTTTCGCATCTGCGGAACGGCGGGTCTTTCAAGAAAGAAGTAAAAAATCTGGTGATCGAAGCGAATCTTCGGCTTGTGATTTCTATTGCAAAGAAATACTATCGTCCCGATTCCTTTCTTTCTCTTGGCGATCTTATCTCTGCGGGAAACATAGGGCTTCTCAAGGCTGTTGATCGGTTCCGCGTTTCAAAAAAAACGCGGTTCTCCACGTATGCAACATACTGGATACGGCAATCACTCCAGCGGGAGGTTGCCAACACCAAGACCGCGGTGCGTATACCTATTCACCGCGGTATCGATCTTTTGCGGTATAAAAAAGCAAAGAAAGCGATCGGTGTTCGCGGGGATGTTGTTGCCTATGAGGGCATCGCGCAGGAAATGGGGATGTCCTTGGATAAGGTAAAAAGAATTGAGCGTGCAAACATCGATTTCGTTTCTCTGGATCAGGATGCGTTTGATGAGGGATCCGGGAAAACGATGTATGATCGCGTTGCGTCGCCGACCGAAGAAGCTCCTCATGCATGCGTCATGCGTGAGCATGGTATCGCGCAGTGTATTCGCGTGATCGAAGAATCCAATGTGCTGACCGCCGAGGAACAAGATATTATCTTCGCGCGTTTCGGTATTAAGCACGAGAGCGGCGAGTCTCTTACTCTTGAGGATCTCGGCAAGACACGCGGCGTTACACGCGAGCGTGTGCGTCAGATCCAGGAGATCGCATTAGAAAAATTACGGAAGGCACATATGCCTATGTTTGAGGATATGCGGGACGCAGAAGCGAGTCCGTATTAGCTTCAAACTGTATAAACCCCATGGGTGCAAATAATGCATCCGTGGGGTTTTTCTTTTTTCATGAAGGAGTATAATGGAGATATGGCAACTATTTTATATGTTATCGCAAAGAACGGATTTCGGGACCCTGAATATTTCGTTCCTAAAAATGTGTTAAAAACCGCCGGGCATACTGTAATGACGGCAAGTAATGGAGAAAAAGGAGAGCTGGCACATGGAGCGGACGGAGGAGTTGCGGAGATCGATATCGCGATCCGTGATGCACATGCGGGGGATTACGACGCGGTCGTGTTTGCCGGGGGACCGGGTGCGCTTGAAAATTTGGATAATGAAGCGAGTTATCGTTTAGCACAAGAAACGGTGTATAAAGAAAAAGTATTAGGAGCCATTTGTATCGCGCCGGTGGTACTTGCCCGCGCAGGTGTGCTAGAAGGAAAAAAAGCGGTCGTGTGGAGCTCCGCTGATGATACAACGGGGATCGATGCGATCACAGAAGAAGGAGCGGAATATATCGATGAGCCGGTGGTGAAGGACGGAGCTGTTATTACTGCGCGTAATCCTCGGGCGGCGCAGGAATTTGGCGAAGCACTTTCGGCATATTTCATGTAATGCGGTTTTACGTACACGCAAAACCAAAAAGCAAAGAAATGCGTGTCGAGCAGATAGACGACACGCATTTTATCGTGCGTGTAAAAGAGGCGCCCGAGGGCGGGAAGGCAAATGAGGCTGTACTGAAGGCGCTCGCGGAGCATCTGGATATTGCACCATCGCGGCTTTCTCTTGTGCGGGGAAGTTCCGGGAAGCAGAAAGTGATCGAGCTGCAGTAGTAGTATGTGGATAGTATGGCTTGCAGAATGATGTTTGGTAGGGGATAATACAGAGGGCCGCAATTCAGAGCAACCCAAAACTACGGAGGAAGTACAGATTCTGATGGCGGAATCTGAAAACTCTCCTGTAACAAAAAAAGCTCTTTGAATGCGGCTTTTTTATTTTCTCAAAAAAAGGGGTTGACAGGGGTGGTATAATGAAACGACAAATACATAAGGAGGTGCACTATGCATACAAGGCACTGGATGCTTAGGGAGACGGCCCACTGTTCAGAGGGCTGCCGAACCAAGGGGATGGCGAGAAACTCGCCATCCCCGTTTTTTATTTTTTCACAAACAGGTAAGATGAAGTCATGATCGCAATTCATAAAAAAACAGTAGTGATCATGGTTGGTCTTCCCGCGCGCGGGAAGAGCTTTTTTGCATCGAAGCTTATGCAGTATCTCGCATGGCTTGGGTATCGCGCGCGAACATTTAATGCAGGGAAGTATCGCCGGGAGATGTTGGGGGCGGAGTCCTCACGGAGCGAGTTTTTCGATCCCGCGAATCGGGAATTTCGGGAGGAGCGGGAGCGCATTGCAAAACTATGTTTCCGTGATTGCCTGGCATGGCTTTTCGCAGAAGGCGACATTGCGATCTATGATGCTACCAATGTGACGCAGGCGCGCCGCGAGTATCTTACGGGGGAGTGTAAGCGCCACGGATACGACCATGTATTTATTGAATCGGTATGCGATGATCCTGTTCTTTTTTCCCGGATCGTGGCAGAGAAGGTGGCGTATAGCCCTGATTACGTGGGTACGGACGAACAGATCGCCCGCGAGGATTTTCTTCAGCGGGTTACGCATTATGAAGGGATCTGTGAGCCGATCAGTGACGATTGTTCATATATACGGATCAGAAATTTTGGAGATCACGTCATAAAACATTTTTTATCCGAGAACGATTTTTTTAACGAGTTATTCTCATATCTTAAAAATATACGCGGCGGAAAGAAAGATGTGTATCTTTCGCGGCACGGGGAGACGAAATTCAATCAAGAGGATCGTATCGGCGGCGATGCGGCGTTGACTGAGAATGGAAAGGAAATGGCGCGGTCGCTTGCGGCGTATTTTGAAAATAAAGATATTGCGATCATGACGAGTGATAAGATGCGGACAAAAGAGACCGCTTCATTCTTTACGCAGAGACTTGAAGCATACGCCGTATTAGACGAGATACGGTCCGGGGTGTGTGACAGCATGACGTATGCAGAGATCGCACGCCAGTATCCCGATATAGAAAAAGCGCGGAAGAAGGATAAATTCAATTTCCAATATCCGGACGGGGAGTCATATCATGACCTGATCTGGCGCGTACGGACGGCGATATGGGAGATCGAGGCACAGCGCCGAGACGTGCTTGTCATAGGACATCGGGCGGTTAATCGCTGTATCTATTCTTACTTTATTCCTACACCGGCAGTGGAGATTCCGTATATCGATATGCCGCTAAAAACAGTGATACGCATCCGTTCCCATGATCATCCGCGGTGCACGGCGGAGGTGATAGCGGTGTAGCTATTGATTTTTAATACATTTTATGGTATCCTTTCCCAAGTTAATTTTCGTCGCCCTTTGCGGGCGTTTTATATTATGAAATTACGCAACATCGCAATTATCGCGCACGTCGACCACGGCAAAACAACGCTCGTGGACGCACTGCTGAAACAATCAGAGGATTTTAAACGAAAGGCGGATGAGACGCAGGATCTTATCATGGATTCAAACGAGCTTGAACGCGAGCGCGGTATTACTATTTTCTCAAAAAATGCCGCAGTACGGTATCACGACACAAAGATCAATATCATTGATACTCCGGGACACGCTGACTTCGGCGGGGAAGTGGAACGCATTATGCGCATGGTAGACGGCGTGTTGTTGGTTGTGGATGCGAAAGAAGGGCCGATGCCTCAGACGAAATTTGTGTTGCGTAAGGCGATTCAGGCGGGACATCCCGCGATCGTGGTGATCAATAAGATCGACAAACCGGATGCGCGTGCGGCATGGGCGCTTGAACGGACTTATGATCTTTTTATTGAACTTGGCGCGACAGATGAGCAAATTGAATTCCCGGTGATCTATGCGTCCGGCGCGCAGGGAAAAGCAGGGCTCACCGATGATCTTTCTGCGATGAACGATGTGCAGGTGGTGTTTGATACGATTATGAAAAACATTCCGTCGCCAGTCATGGATGCGTCCGCGCCTCTGCAGATGCTTACGGTCAATTTGACCAATGATAATTATAAAGGAAAGATCGCAGTAGGGCGATTGTATTCAGGCACGCTTAAAAAAGGTATGACAGTTGCGCATATCAACCGCAAAGGTGAAATAAAGAAAGAGCAGATCACTGCAGTGATGGTTTTTGACGGGCTTGGCCGTGTGGATGTTGATGAGGCATACGCGGGCGACATCGTTGCGATCGCGGGCATTCCTTCCGTATCTATCGGGGAAACGATCGCAGACCCTGCAAATCCGCAGGCATTGCCGGTCATTACTATCGATGAACCGACGATTAAAATGACATTCGGCGTGAATACGTCGCCGTTCACCGGAAAAGAAGGACAATACACAACGTCTCGAAATGTGAAGGAACGACTTGAGCATGAGCTGGAAACCGATGTTGCGCTCGTTGTAACGACACCCGAATCGTCCGATCGATGGGAGGTTGCAGGGCGCGGAGAATTGCATCTTGCGATCCTTATTGAAAAAATGCGCCGCGAAGGATATGAACTCGAAGTATCGAAGCCGGAAGTGATCATCCGAGAGGAGCAGGGTAGGAAGGTGGAGCCGGTGGAGTTGGTATCCATTGAAGTGCCGGAGCAGTTTTCCGGTGCGGTGATCGAAATGCTCGGCAAGCGCCTTGGACAGATGAAAGACATGCGTGTCGATCGCGGGATGGCGTTCATGGATTTTGCGACACCGACACGAGGTCTTATCGGTATGCGCAATGAATTTTTGACCGGTACGAAAGGACTCGGTATTTACAACAGTATTTTCTTGGGATATGAGCCGTTGCGCGGAGAGTGTGAGGCGCAAGCGCATGGATCTCTTATTTCCTCTGAGGCGGGCGTATCAAATAGCCATGGCCTTATGAATGTGCAGGGACGCGGACAGTTATTTATCGGTCCTGCGGTGCCTGTCTATGAAGGCATGGTGGTGGGAGAAAACGCGAAGGCGGAAGATATTATTGTGAACATCTGCAAAACAAAAGAGCTTACGAACTTCCGCACGAAGGATGTCGGCGTAAAAGAACAGCTTGATGTCCCACGTGAAATGGGACTTGAAGATGCGCTTGAATACATCGGCGACGATGAATTGGTGGAGGTGACGCCAAAGAGCATCCGCATCCGCAAGAAGCTGTTGACCGATAACGACCGAAAGCGCGCGAAACGAGGAGGAAAATAAAGATATTGCTTTTTTAAGTGCTCCGTGTCATGTTAGAGATACGGAGCACTTTTATATTTTCATAAGGGAGGTGATGACAATGCACTCCGGTCGTGAGCTTATGGGCAGCGAAAAGTTCAGCGAGAATTATGGCTATTTGAATCAAGGGCTTGAGGTGTTGGATCGGATCCTTATCGCGTGGGATACATGCGATAAGGCATTCACCGAGGTCAGCGAAGATGCGCGGAAACAGATGAGGGTATGTATCGCTCATCGGATACTCCAGGACGTCAAAAGATCAGGAGAAAAACATATGATCCATAGGGCACTTCTTGATATTACGGAGATGCTCGATGGCATCAAGGAGGTTTGCAGAGTCACGTACCTTCATTAACGAGAGCGCTCAAGGGCCTCGCCGATATGGCGAGGCCCGTTTTTTCTTGCTCAACTATTGTGTTCGCAGTATGATAGAGATGTTATTTACTAGTCTCGCATATCCATGCATCAATCATCTCGACAGGAATTAAAAGTGAACGGCATCAAGTGGATTCATATTACGAAGCCGAGTGCCGATGATGTTACATACATCGAGAAAAGCTTTCCATTTCATCCGCTCGTGATGGAATCCATCGGTGCGCCGACGCTGCATCCGTTCGTGGAAGAATTTGACGATCATTTATTCCTCATTCTCCATTTTCCGCTTGTTTTTCCCGGGGCACAGACAAATAGGATATTTGAAGTAGATTTTCTTATTTCGAAAAAAATACTCGTAACGATCACGTATTCTCATTTCCTTCGGCTCGATGACATTTTCAAAATCCTTGTGAGCGATCCGAAGGCGCAGGAACAATTCACAAAAAAACACAGCGGATTTTTGCTGTATCACATCATTGATCGTTTATTGCAGGAGCACATAAAAGATCTTGATGTGTTGGAAAAGGAAGTGACGCGGATCGAAGATAAGATATTTCAAAAGCACATGCACCTGAGCGTGGAAGAGATCTCTCATTTGCGGAGGGATATCATCGATTTTCGTCGCCCATTAAAACCGCAAATTACCGTGCTCGCATCGTTTCGCGAGAGGGCCGGGAAGTTTTTTGGTGAGGAAATGATCCCATATTTCCTTGATATGTCGGTTAATGAAGAGAGGATCGTCAGTATTGTTGAAAATCAGAAAGAGACCATGGATGTGTTGTATGAAACGCACACATCCATCATGTCCGATCATATTTCGCAGATCATTCGGATGCTTACCATTTTTTCTGCGATCATTCTCCCACTCTCGCTCATTGCCTCTTTGTGGGGCATGAATCATGCATATATGCCGTTGCGGGATAATCCGTTTGATTTTTGGATCGTAGTAGGGATCATGAGCGTTGTCGCCGTATCGTTGCTTGTATTTTTCCGAAGAAAAAATTGGCTCTAATTCATTTTTACCGCTATGCAGTCCTGGGTCATATTTGCATTACTTTCAGCCGTTTCCGCGGCGTTCGTCGCGATATTCGGCAAGATCGGTCTTGCGGGCGTTGATACGACCGTGGCGACGACAGTACGCGCCGCAGTGATGGCGACGTTTCTTGTCATAATGACCGCCTCGCTGGGAAAGGCGGGCCTTGTTGCATCTTTGCCGAGTAAGGCGATCATGTTCATTGTCCTTTCAGGCATTGCCGGCGCTGTATCATGGTTGTTTTATTTTTTTGCATTGCGGCATGGGCCGGCAGCCGGCGTTGTCGCACTTGATCGCTTAAGTGTTGTGTTTGTTTTGGTGCTTGCGGCATTGTTTTTAGGTGAGGGAATCACGTGGAAAACAGGCGTGGGTGCTGCGCTTGTAACAGTCGGAGCAATTTTTATGAGCATCCGATAATGCTTTTTTTCTGTGTTATTTCAACGTATACTAGATCTATACTATTAACTTTTTCATATGGATGAAAAAATAAAAAATGTATTAGGGGGCGTGGCGATCATCGTCGGGGTTTTGCTGACGTTTGCGGTGGCAAGCTATGTTTCGTCGTACGCAAAATCAGTGGATCCGTCATCGTTTCGAAGTTTCTCGGTCGCGGGAGACGGGAAGGCAGTGATTGTTCCCGATGTCGCGCGATTTTCTTTTAGCGTTATTACGGAGGGCGGGAAAGATGTGGGGATGTTGCAACAAGAAAATACAAAAAAAGTGAATGCGATCAATGCGTATGCAAGAACGGAAGGCATTAGCGAAAAAGATATTAAGACGCTTTCATATAATGTGGATCCGCGATATCAGTATTACATGTGTCCGCCGAAAGAAGGCGGCGTGTGTCCTCCGGCAGAGATCGCAGGATATACGATCTTGCAGTCAGTGCAGGTGACTGTTCGCGATTTTTCTAAGATCGGCACATTGCTTTCCGGCGTGGTCGCAAACGGAGCAAATTCCGTTTCCCAGCTGACATTTACGATTGATGATCCAACGATCGTCCAAAATGAAGCGCGCGCAGAGGCGATCGTGAAAGCAAAACAGAAGGCGGAAGGACTTGCGGCCGCAGGCGGGTTCCGTCTCGGAAAACTTCTTTCTATCGAGGAATACGCGCAACAGCCCGGATATCCGTATCCTGTGTATGAGCGGGCGGTGGGTGGTATGGGTGGGGGCGGGGCGATTCCTTCCATCGAACCCGGCTCACAAGAGGTCTCGGTGAGCGTGACATTGCGATACGAAATACGATAATTATTGTCTTAATGAAGAAAACGGATCCGTCACTGCCGGATCCGTTTTGCTTTGCGCGAGCGAAAAAAGTACACTGAAATAGCAATGCAAAAATTACCCCAGTCATTTTTTCAAAGACCGACACTTGTCGTGGCGCGCGATCTGCTCGGAAAATATCTTGTAGTAAAGAATGGAAACTCGGTGCTGTCAGGAAAGATCGTGGAAACGGAGGCATACAGAGGAGAGGATGATCTCGCGTGCCATGCGTCAAAGGGGAGAACGCCGCGCACGGAAACATTGTATGCGGAAGCGGGCACGATATACGTGTATCTTATTTATGGCATGTATCATTGTTTGAATATTGTTACGGAGGAGAAAGATTTTCCTTCGGCGGTGTTGGTGCGTGCGGTAGAGCCGATCGAAGGAATTCACACGATGGAAAAAAGAAGAAAAACAAAGCATAGCAGGGCGCTCGCATCGGGGCCGGGAAAGCTGTGCGATGCGTTTGGCATTACGAAGCGCATGAACGGGAAAACAGTGTTTGGTGATACGGTGTTGATCGAGGATAGGGGAGATGTGGTCAAACGAAACGACATCGTTACAGTGCCGCGCGTAGGGGTGGATTATGCCGGCGCGTGCACCCATCTCCCGTGGCGATTCTATATAAAAAAGAGCGGATATATTTCCCGAAAATGACTCGTAGGCCGCCTGTTTTTTGCTCTTTCTATTTTGTGCTATCATACAGATATATATTTGATTTTTTATCGCAGCGCGCATGCTCAGGATCATCCATACATCCGATATTCACTTAGGAGCGAAGTTCACATCATTTGGAGCAAGTGCCCGCACACAGCGTCAGGCGCTGCAAAACTCGTTCGTTGCGATCGTTGATCAGGCGATCAGTTCAAAGGCAAATCTTTTTCTTGTTGCGGGAGACCTTTTCGATTCGAATTTCCCTTCACAGCAGACGGTATCTTTCGTAAAGGGGCAGTTGAAACGGCTCAATGACGAGCGCATCTATGCGACGATCCTTCCCGGTACGCATGATTGTCTTTCAAAGGAATCTATTTATAAGAGGGAGAATTTTGGACTCAATTTGCCGTATGTGTATGTGTTTGACGATCCTGCAACTACATCGGTAGAGCTTCCCGATATCGATGCGACCATATTTGCAAAGGCGAATACTTCAAACAAATCATCGGAGAGTCCCGTGGCGTTTCTCGCACAGGCGGGCGTAAGCGCGAAAACGAAATATAAAGTAGCAATGGCGCATGGCTCGGTGCAAATAGAAGGAAAGGCGGCCCCTGACGATATGCCGATCACGTTCCGTGAGATCGCAGAATCGGGCATGCACTATGTCGCGCTCGGCCACTGGCATGGCGCGCAGGAGTGTTCATTTGGCAATACGATCGCGTGGTATGCCGGATCTCCGGAGATCACGTATCAGGAAGGCAAGGGTGGACTTGGGCAGGGGTATGTATTGAGCGTGGATATCATCGATTCCGCACAGGTAAAGCCGGTCAAAATATCGGAGAAAACGATACAAGAGGTGGATATCGATATGCAGATCTATGAGAATGTGGAGAATGTGCTCCATGAACTCGGCAAGCTCGCAGATCCCCATTGCATCCTCATTGCGACGATATTCGGATTTGCCGAATCGGCGGTGTTTATCGACCCGGAGCAGATCGAGCGCGCGCTGGAAGATAAATTTTTCAGTATCACCGTGAAAAGCAAGGCGATGATGAAAATGCCCGAGATCACGGCGCTGAATTACCCTGAAGAGTTGGTGATCGGGCAGTTCGTGCGGATCATGCAAAAAA
>Ga0154789_119_pt2 | contig 11444 bp, 15 predicted proteins | sample Rifle2008BG16ft_FD_105797 | JGI IMG/M metagenome (GOLD analysis project Ga0154789, IMG submission 105797) | Candidatus Azambacteria bacterium RBG_16_47_10
CTTGAATCTTGCTCGAATTCGCTCCGCTCAATTGATTTGGTTCGAATTCCGCACCCCCAAGGCGCTATCCACAGTATTTTTTGAAAATACTCCCGATTACGGCTTGTTCTTCCGTCTGATAAATGCAGGGATATCCCATCCGTCATCTGAGATCTTTGTCACTTCGGGAGAAAATGCCCTGCTCTTTTGCTCAACCTTCCTTTCAATAGGAGCGGGATTCACCACTGGCGCAGGAGGAGTCATTTTTACCGGAATTTCGCGGTCTTCCGCTCTCTTTACGATCGATTCCAAAGCAGCTGCCGGTCTTACCGCTTCCTTACGGATCACCGGATACGGATTAGTTTCACCGCCAAACCCTGTTGCAATGACCGTGATCTTCACTTCCCCCTTCTTCAATCGTGTATCGTTCACCGCGCCGAAGATAATGCGCGCATCGGGATCCACAGAATCAGTGATAACTTTCGCTGCGTTATTGATCTCCATCATGCCAAGATCGCTTCCGCCCGATACATTGAACAACAATCCTTTCGCTCCCTCGATAGACACTTCAAGCAACGGAGAATTGATCGCCGCTTTTGCCGCCTTGATAGCACGGTCATCCCCTGACGCAATACCGATGCCCATGAGCGCAGAACCTGCGTTCTGCATGATTGCCTTCACATCGTTGAAATCAACATTGATGATGCCCGGCAATGTAATAAGATCGGAAATACCCTGCACTGCCTGCTTCAGGATATTGTCTACCATCTCAAACGAATTGAAGAATGAAGTATCCTCCCCAATCACCGCAAAAATACGATCATTCGGAATGACCACGATCGCATCGACATTATCTTTCAAATTCGCAAATCCTTCTTCGGCGATGCGCATGCGCTGCACGCCTTCGAATGTGAACGGCTTCGTGATGACCGCAATGGTCAATGCGCCGAGGCTCCGCGCAATATCAGCAACCACCGGTGATGCGCCTGTTCCTGTGCCTCCACCAAGTCCGCATGTAATGAAAACGAGATCAGCACCCTTTAATGCATCCTGGATCTCTTCCCGTGATTCTTCCGCAGCCTGCCGCCCGATATCAGGGTTCATTCCCGCGCCGAGTCCACGTGTGATATTTCTGCCGATATGAATCTTTGTTTGTGCCTGCGCGTAATGGAGATCTTGCGCATCAGTATTGATAGCGACAAAATCAACGCCGCGCATTTTTTCATTGACCATGCGTGCCACTGCGTTTCCGCCGCTCCCCCCCACGCCAACCACTTTAATTTTTGCGAACGTTTCCAATTCAGGTTTAAGACGCGTAGTCATGCTGTGATGTATTTTGCCTATAATGTTTTGCATTGTGCTCCCATGCACCATACGAAACATCATACGCAAAACCAATCTGTCATCACTATACTAATATACCGCCTTTTTTTCCGCAACCCCGATAGAAAGGAATCATACAGGTCACGGAAAAACGATCATGCAAAGCTCCTCCTGATTCGTTATTCCTTATCCTCATTCGATTGCATACAAGAACTACGGTAAAAACATCTTCAACCACTTGCGCATCGCTTTTCCGGAGTGCTCCCCGATACCGCTCGGTAAAAATGTGCCCCCGCCTTCATTTTTTTCCTGTATCTCAAATCCAAACAAACATAACCCAACGCTCGTCGCATACTGTGGGCTGGCAAGCTGATCCACGACGCCGTCAATGCGCTCGGGAACTCCGATATGCGCGGGTAATTTCATCCGTGCTTTTGCAAAATCAACGACACCGCCCATCTGCGCACCTCCCCCGACGATCACCACCCCTGCCGGAAACAGCGCTTGCCGCGTCACCTTTTTTACTTCTTTATCAAACAAATCAAACAATTCATCCATACGTGCCTCAATGATCTCCGCAACTTCTTTGCGCGACACGTTGTCTGCCGCCGCTTCGCTTCCTTCCGGCGCAAGCGCGATCATCTCTTTTTTATTGATCGTTTCCGGCTTGCATACGCCATAGCGCACTTTGATCATCTCCGCGAGATCGATATCGATCTGCAGTCCGATCGCAATATCGTTGGTGATATGCGCGGAACCAATAGGAAGCACGGCTGCATGGGTCATGCTACCGTCTTCAAATGCGGCAACCCCCGATGTTCCTCCTCCGATGTCCAACAACAGAACGCCGAGTTCTTTCTGGCGCTTTGACAATACCGCCTGCGCCGCTGCGACCGGCGCCGCAACAAACCCCTCGATATCGATATTGAGGGGTTCCATACACTTCGCAAGATTTTTTAATACCGGCGCAGAGCATTCAACAATGACCGTATTGGTCTCAAGTCGTTTCCCATGCATGCCGACCGGATCATGAATGCCACCTTCGCCGTCAACGATGAATTCTTTCGGCAGAACATGAAGGATCTCTTTGTTCGGTGGCATCGAGATGGATTGCGCCTGCGCGATAACGCGTGCGACATCATCCGATGATATTTCTTCATCGGCGCGAGATACGGACACAATGCCTTTTGAGTACCGCGATGACACATGCGGACCCGATACGCTCACGTATGCGGATCGCACGCTGTATCCGGACGCCTGCTCTGCCGCGCGGACCGATTCGCGGATCGCGCGCATCGCTTCTTCATTATCGACAACCACTCCGCGACGGAATCCTTCGGACAGCGATTCGCCGACGCCGACAAGCGCAAGCTGTTCGCTTCCCTTTCTCCTATGCGCAATGACCGTCCTGATCGTATTCGATCCTACGTCAATACCGCAAATGATGGAATCCCGTGCCATGAATGATTATATGTTGACCCGCTTCGTTACTATTTGTAAAACTTTTTTTTGAATAGCGAGCGTCTTCTCATACTCGCGTTCCGATATTTCATGATCGATGCCGCACAAGTGAATTGCGCCGTGCGCGGCGAGCGTTATCATATTGTCTTTTACGCTGATCCCCAATTCTTTCGCCTGACGTTCTGCATACGGTGCGCATATGACGATCTCCCCCAGCGACTCCGCCACACGCTGTGTGCGCGCGCCTTTCATTTCTTGAAAATCGGAAAAAGGGAACGACAACACGTCAGTCACTGTGCTCTCTCCTTTCCATTCCTGTTTTAATGATCGCATCTGTGCATTTCCGACGATCGCCACGCTTACTTCATACATTCCTTTTTTGCCGCATAACAACAACGCTGCCGCGATCGCCCTCTTCACTGCGGGAACATATGCGTTCCGCCGAGTGAAATTGCGCACGTCAACGATCACGCTTTCTTTCATTTTACCCTAAAAGCTTTTTTATGACAATTTGAGAAACGACCGCCATATCCGCCTTCCCCTTCAATTCCTTTGAAAGGACTCCCAAAACCTTTCCCTTGTCCTTTTCTCCCGCTGCGCCGGTCTGCGCGATTGCCGCATCGACAGCGGCAATGATCTCCGCCTCGCCCAACTGCGCAGGAAGATATGCCAAAAGGATAACCGCTTCCGCTTCTTCTTTTTCCGCGAGATCCTGCCGGCTCGCATCACGGTATTGCCCCGCCGCATCGCGGCGCCGCTTTACCTCGGATGCAATGATGTCGAGCACTTCTTCATCGGACATCACCGCGTCTCGCTGTTTTTTTTCGATCGCTTTGTTATGGATGGTGGATTTCAGCATCGTCAAAACGGAACGACGGAGTACGTCGCCCGCTTTGACCGCTTCTTTAAAATCCGCCACTATTTTTTCTTCAAGATGCATGGACAGATGTTAAAAAGATTAATCTTCGAGTTTACCGAGCTTAAACAATCGCTCTCGTTCTTTCAGCGTTGATGCGCGCCGTGTTGCAGCTTGCTGCATTTCTCGCCGCGTCTTCGGATCTGTCTTAAAGCGCTTTCGTCGCGCCTGGATCAACACACCGCTGTTCTGTACTTTTTTGGTGAATCGTCGCAAAAACGCGCCGATCGATTCTCCTTCTTTTCTTCGTGCTTCGATCATATAAAGGCCACCTCCTTTTTTCCCTCTTGACTTCCCGGCCATGCGAGCAAGTGCATATGCACATGATCGATAAGCTGTCCGCCCTTTCGTTCGACATTAAACGCAATTTTGTATCCGTCCTTCACGCCCATCATCTCCGCCACCGTCTGCGCCGCAAAAAACAGCGCGCCGATAGCTGCCGTGTCTGATTCAGTAATATCATTCACTGAACGGATATGTTTTTTCGGAACGATCAAAACATGCACCGGCGCCTTCGGCCGGATATCATGAAATGCTACCACCTGTTCATTCTCATACATGATCTCCGATGGTACTTTCTTTTCAATAATGTCGCAAAAAATACACATTATTTTTTCAATCGATCCTTTACTACCTTAATGATCTTTTCAAGCTCAACCGATTCCTGTACGCCGGAATCCATTTCGCGCAGCAATACAACGCCGTCGATCGCTTCTTTCTGACCCAGGATCAAGCTGATCTTCACGCCGAGACGATCTGCCGAGCGCAACTGCGCCTTGATGCTGTCTTTTCCGAATGATTCGGCAACAACGATCCCCGCCTTGCGCAGGTCTTCGAACAATCGCAAACTCTTTTTCTTGCTCAATGCGCCAAGCTGGATCAAAAATACTTCCGGCTTGAACAATGTCGGCACCTTCACATCCTGTTTTTTCATCACGCCGATGATGCGTTCCATGCCGAGACTGCCGCCCACTGCCGGCACATCTTTTCCGCCGAGTGCTTTGGCGAGATTATCATATCTCCCTCCGCCGCCAAGCGCGAGTTTGGAACGCTGATGTGATTTTTCGCTCCCCCCTTCCACATGCTCGTCTTCAAGAAATACCTCAAACACCGTTTTGGTATAATAATCAAATCCGCGCACAAGATGCGAATTGAGCACGTACGGGATGCTTGTTTCATCGAGATATTCCAATACGAGCTTGAAATGGTCGTGGCACTCCTGACAGAGATGATCAATGAGATTCGGAGCGTTCACATGCATCTGCTGGCATTTTTCTTCTTTGCAATCCAAAAGTCGCAACGGATTTTTCTTCATACGGCGCTTGCAGTCCTTGCAAAGTTTCGCGGTGCGCGAACGATAATAGCGCAACAACTGCGACCGATAGGCCGGGCGGCATTTTGAACAGCCGATGCTATTGATCTCCACACTCAAATTTTTTAAGCCAAGCTCCTCACCGGCAAGTAGACACACATAGATCACCTGCGCGTCATAGATCGGATCTTGATCGCCCAGCACTTCAAATCCCGCTTGATGATGCTGGCGGTATCGCCCCGCTTGCGGCTGTTCGTAGCGGAACATCGGCGCCATGTAATAAAGCTTCACCGGCTGCGGCAACTGCTGCATACCGTGTTCAAGAAACGAACGCATCACGCTGATGGTTCCTTCAGGGCGCAATGTCAACGGATCGCCGCCGCGCGATTTAAACGTATACATCTGCTTTTCCACCACATCGGTCGTCTCCCCTGCGCTCAACGCGTACAGGTCGGAGCTTTCGATCGCCGGAGTATCAATGCGTTCAAAGCCATACCCTATCGCGACGTGCTTGATCACTTTTCGCACCTTCTCCCAATATTTCTGATCCTCAGGCAAGATGTCGAAGGTTCCTTTCGGTGCCTGAAACTGTTTTTTTGCTTTTGCTGTCATAGTAAAAACGTTTTAATAAAATGCTTCTGCTTTTTGAAATGGAAATGCCCGCACGAAAACTTTCCCGACGATGAACTCTTTCTTCAGCGCCCCCCAGCTTCGGGAATCGGATGACGCTTCTCTATTATCTCCGAGAACGAAAAATTCATCCGTTCCGAGCGCCACCGTTTTATTCCCGTATTCTTCTTTACTGGGAAGAAAATCCTCATGTAATAAAAATCCTTCCGGATGCTCCGCGTTTTTGATCATCACGCCTTTCTCATTCAGCACCACTGTTTCTCCCGGCAACCCGATGATCCGCTTAATATAGAACTGCTTCGTATTATAGGGGTAATGAAACACGATCACGTCGTCTCGCTTCGGTGATCCGAGAATATAGCTGATCTCATCGATGATAAGATAGTCTCCATTCTGGAATGTCGGCTCCATGGAAGCACCCAAAACAAAGAACGGCTGAATGACAAAATACCTGACCGGGATGATGATCAGGAGAGAAATGAGAACCAGCTTTCCTGTTTCCCATAAAAAAGACGCAATACCGCGTACATTCATGGGCCGATGATAACACAAAAAAACGAAGATTACAAGCCCCGATAGAGGACTTCGACTGACTATGTCTTTTACCGCTTCGCGGTTGTCGAAGTGCTTCTACGGGGCAAGCCTCGCAGGGATACATAAATTCCGCTATGATATGGGTATGCGAAAGCTTTTTCTCTTCATTATTCTCCTAGGCCTTGCCGCAGGCGCTGTTTTTGCATATCCGGCAACGACCGCGCGCACCGAACCGAAAGAAAAGCCTCTCTCACTCGCAAAACTCGCGTTCCATTTTATCACCGACACATCTGCGCCGCTCAAAGGACAGGAACGGGACCGCATCAATATCCTGTTTTTAGGCATGTCGGGCGTTCCGCATCCAGCGCCGTTTTTGACCGACACGATCATTCTTATGAGCATCAAACCGAGCACGCACCAGCTCGGACTTCTGTCGCTCCCCCGCGATCTCTTGGTCAAAACGGCAAACGGGGGGCAAACGAAGATCAATTCGCTCTACCTTATGAATAAGAAGGATCCTGCGCTCGCCATGGAAAAAGTGAGCGAGATCACGGGCCAGCCGATCGATTACTATTTCACGTTCGACATCGGAGGTGTAGAAACGATCGTGGATACGCTCGGGGGCCTGAACGTGCTCGTACCTGAAGACGTGAACGATCCTGCATTCCCTTCCGACAATGGAGGCACGGAGAAGTTTTCCGTGGAAAAAGGGTGGCGGTATTTTGACGGGGCGACCGTACAGAAATATCTGCGCACGCGCCATTCACAGGGCGGAGACTTTGCGCGCATGCGCCAACAGCAGGCAGTCGTGGAAGCACTGCGGAAAAAAATATTCGGCATGCACATGCTGTACGACTTCCCCACACTGTTCTCGCTGTATCGTGAATTGACCCCGCACATCCAAAGCGACATCGACGAAAGTGGGATCCAGCAGCTCTACACCATCGCTAAAAACATCAGCTATGACACAGTGCAACATGTCACGATCGATGGCGATCCCCGCGATGCCGTCGCGCTGCTGAAAAGCAAAACGATCACGCTTAGCGGCATACCGGCATTCGTGCTTGTTCCGAAAACGGGCGATTTCGATTACTATGGCATTGCGGATGCCGCGGCAAACATTTTTAACGAATCAGGAATCACGAATTAGGAATCATGGGGGGGAGGATCTTTTTGTTTTTTCCAGCATGGTTCTTAATTCATAATTCCTAATTCATAATTCATGATTCTTATCATTGGCCTGGGCAATCCGGGCGACGAATACAAAAACACAAAACACAATATTGGAAGAGAGATAGTGCAGAAGCTCGCAAAAAAATACGACTTCCCTGAATTCACGCATGATAAAAAAGCGAATGCGCTCGTGTCGCTCGGAAAAATAGAAAAAGAAAAAACATTACTCGCGCTCCCCGAAACATTCATGAACAAATCAGGGCTTGCAACAGGAGCACTCGCGAAATACTACAAAGTGAAACCGGCGACCATATTCGTGGTGCACGATGACATTGATCTGACCGTGGGGCGCATCAAGCTGTCATTTGCAAAAAATTCCGCCGGACACAAAGGTGTTGAGCACATTATAAAAAATCTCAAGACGAACGAGTTTTACCGCGTGCGTATCGGCATCAGCAACGCGCGCAAAACAAAACAGGCGCTTGAAGTGGTGCTCAAAAAATTCTCCGCAAAAGAAACGAATGAAGTGAAGAAGGCGGTAAAGAAAGCGGTCGAGGCGCTCGCCTGCGCCGTCGCTGAAAGCCCGCAGAAAGCAATGACGGAATATAACGCGTGATCCAAAGGGGGCTAGAAGAAGCCCTCTTTGTTTGCGATAAGCGCTTCGTGTAAGATGGCTTCGAGTTTATCTACTTTTTCAGAGGACAATGGAAATCGCATGCTTTTGGAAAAAGCGGATCGCTCATCCCGCAATGCCGCCATGGTTGCCCGCAGCTCGTCTTCCGTGATGCCAGGCCGGATCGTCCCGCCAAAAAACCCCGGCATCTCCCCCGTCGACGTGTCACTTAAGTCCCCTGCGAACGCCGCGCGGACAGCATCGCGCTCATGTTCAGTGAAATCGGCGCGATACATTTCATTCTCCACATATTTTTTCCATTCTTTTTGGGTGATCTTTTGTTGTATTTCCATATTCCTGGTGCGTTACTTTATATATCCTTATTCTACCCCCACAATACCTGGTGTCAAAGGGAACCCCATCTTCCGATGCTCCCATATTGAAAAAAACAATGTATTAAGGGTAGTATGAGCACAGTGAAAGACAAGCACAACAAAATACTGATCGCGGCATTCATCCCTATTTTTGCAGAACGGGATGTTTTGTGGTTTTCGGAAAACACTGAAAAGATACAGCGCCTTGCCGCAACCGACCCGTTTTGGAGTGCGCGCGTTTGCACTATAGAAGAAGGGCAAAAGATCAGCATGTCGGAATTTTTACGCACGCTTGCTGATCTTGAATATGAAAAAACGCAACGCGTCGCGGGCGAAGGAGAATTTTCCGTCATCGGCGGAACCGTCACCGTATTTCCGCTGAACGCCGACGCACCCGTGCGCATCGAATTTCTGGGAAACCTGATCGAAACGATCACGCACCTCCCTCCACTCGCGGACAAAGGAGAGCGCAAAACACAGCTATTAAAAAAAGAGATGCTCAAACGCGAGATCTCGCATCTTCATAATCTTAAGGAAGGAGATTATCTGGTGCACATCGATCACGGCATCGGAATATTTCGCGGGATGATGACAAACACATCAGACGGCGAAGAAAGAAAATTCTACATCCTCCAATACGCTCCGCCGCACGGATCGGACCAGCACGACATGCTGTACGTTCCAAAAGAGCAGGTGCATAAATTATCGCTCTATATCGGCCTAGAAAATCCGACCATTCACCGCCTGTCGGGAACGGTGTGGGAACACGCGAAAAAGAAGGTCACGGAAGAAGCGGAACAGCTGAGCAAAGAACTGCTTTTGGTGTATGCAAAACGCGAACAGGCGCGCCGCGCGCCGTATCGTGCGGATATCCCGGAACAAAAAGATTTTGACGCCACCTTCGAACATCTGGAAACAATGGACCAGCAGCAAGCGATCGAAGATGTGTTTGCCGACATGGAAAGCGACAAGCCCGTCGACCGCCTTATCTGCGGAGACGTCGGGTTTGGAAAAACAGAGGTCTCACTCCGCGCGGCGTTCAAAGCGGTATATTCGGGAAAACAAGTTGCTATTCTGTGCCCCACCACCGTGCTTGCCGATCAGCATTATGAAACATTCAAAGAACGATTCGCAAAATTCCCCGTTACTGTCGCGATGCTCTCGCGCTTTGAAACAAAAGCGGCGCAAAAAGAAACGGTCAAAAAATTAGCGGAGGGCGCGGTGGATATCGTCATCGGCACGCACCGCGTGTTATCAAACGACGTACATTTTAAAAATATCGGCCTTGTAATTATTGATGAAGAACAGCGGTTCGGCGTACGCCAAAAAGAAAAATTCAAATCGCTCCGCGAGAGCATCGATATGCTAAGCCTGTCGGCAACCCCGATTCCCCGCACGCTGTATCTCGCGCTGTCGGGCCTGCGCAACATCAGCGTCATCAACACTCCCCCGCCGTCGCGCCAGCCGGTGGGAACTGTCGTACTGCCGTATGATAAAGCAACGGTCGCCCGCGCGATCACCGAAGAACTCAAGCGCGGTGGACAGATCTATGTTTTGCATAACCGCATCGAAACACTCGGATTTGCAAAACGCGCCATCATGGAGCTCGTGCCGAATGCGCGTTGTGAAACAGTGCACGGACGGACCGGCGAACTTCATTTGCGCAACACGATGCACCGATTCAAAGAAGGCGCGTTCGATATTTTGATCGCGACCACGATCATCGAGAACGGCCTTGATCTGAAAAATGCAAACACGCTTATTGTGGAAGATGCTGCGCGTCTCGGACTCGCGCAGGCATATCAGATACGCGGGCGCATCGGACGCTCAGACAGAAAAGCGTACGCATATTTTTTCTATCCCCCGCAGCATTTCACCGAAACGGCGCGGAAACGACTTGAAGCGCTTGAAGAAGCGTATGAGCTCGGCAGCGGATACTTCATCGCGCAAAAAGATCTCGAGATCCGCGGTGCCGGCAACATTTTAGGCAAAAAACAATCAGGTGCGGTCAACACCGTCGGCCTTAATCTCTACTGTCATATTCTCAATGAAGCGATCGAGCAGCTGCAGAATTAATTATATCTTCAAAAAAGTCCTTATTTAAAAAATTTTATTTCTTATAATAATCCTTTTTGGTTTCTTCAGGCTCATTTAAAGAATTATAATCGATGGTAATCTCTTCACCCGCTAAAATATCACGAAGAGCATAATATTCCCTATCACGAACATGGGCGCTAGGGATTTTAGAATGATTGATAAACCAGCCGACTTCCATACAGCCAAAATCCTTGGGACATCCCATAACATCGCCTCTGTCTACACAATATTGTCTAAAAAATTCTGGAACATCCTCTTTTTTCCGAACTATAGAAACATCGCTTGGATTATTTTCATCACCAAACACTCTTAAAAAAGTTTCGGCCTTAATGCCATGGACTACGAAAACACCAACTCCATGATCAGAGGCTTTTAATATGAAAGAAAATTCTGTTGTTTTACTTTCCATAAAATTAGATTGAAAAACTTTTTACCATTTATACATATTATCATTGCGCCGTTCGATGGCGAGGATCGATATAGCGCCGTTATTATCCCGATAAATGATCCGTATACTCCCCTTGCGGACGCGAAAGATGTCTTTTCTTGCCTTGAGTTTTTTTAGCTCAAGACCCCGCACATCCTTTCGTAGAATCTTTTCCAATATTTCCCGAACTTGCGCCCGCTCTTTGGAAGAAAGCTTCAAGAGCTCTTTTTCTATCTTATCCATGTTTAAAGGCGCGACAATAAATCATTGATGGCAACGCCGCCTTTTTTGATACGAGTAAAATCGATCACCGACTCCCACTCCCCGTTATCCTCATCGGGAGAAGAAATTTTAAACACGGGTTGAGACCTGCGCACAACGACAAAGGACTTCCCTTTACTTACTTGAGAAATATATTCCTCAATATTTTCCCGCAATTCTTTAAGCCCCACGATAGATGTTTTCATGCATAAAGTTTATCTTAAGATAAACATTTGGTCAATATGAACATCACTGAATAACCTTTTAGAGCACCGTCCACACTCTTTCTTTAATCCGTTCACGCTTTTCCTTTATATAAAAACAGGAAAGCTGCACTTCCGTTA
>Ga0154789_127_pt2 | contig 10784 bp, 14 predicted proteins | sample Rifle2008BG16ft_FD_105797 | JGI IMG/M metagenome (GOLD analysis project Ga0154789, IMG submission 105797) | Candidatus Azambacteria bacterium RBG_16_47_10
GTGATATGATCGTTGCGGGTATCGGCACGTATTGTCCGATAGAATGGACGGCAGGTAGCGGTATAAAAACAAATCGTGGCATTGTTACCGATGAATATCTTGCGACAAATCTTCCCGATGTATGGGCTGCGGGCGATGCGGCGGAATTTACAGATGTTATTTTCGGCGAACAGATACAATTGGGAAACTGGTCAAATGCACAGGCACAAGGAAAGATCGCTGCGCTTAATATGTGCGGCAAACATGAACTGTTTAAACTCGTATCATTTTACGTCACCCAAGGATTTGGTATTACGATCGCATTTGCCGGCGATGTACGCCCTGCACCGGAAAAAGAGATCATTGTCCGCGCATCAGCCGATGGTCGCACCCATGAGCGCATCCTTCTTAAAAACGACAAAGTTGTCGGCGCTACGTTGATAAACGGAACATCTGATCTTTCTTCGATCGCAAAACTGATCGAACAAGGAACGGATCTCTCGGAAAAGCATACGGAGCTTTCAGACCCATCATTCTCTCTGGCAACACTTTTATAAAAAATTCCTTTTGCTGAATTAGAAAAAAAACCCCGCAACGCTATGCGGGGTTTTTTTCTTACCGGAAAAGCCACGATTTCAGGTCCAAAAGCATAACAGCGCCCGGAATGAATGCGATCACATACAACAGGACGCATGAATACATAAGAAACCGATGGAGTCTCGGCACACGAACTCCGGTAAGATAAAAGAACGAAGCAATGAACAATAAAAAGAACGGAATTACAGATGACAGGTGAATGGCAAGCATGGGATCCTCACCTATAGGTCCATGGAAAAACGCGAGAAGCTTGACCGCAACAACTCCGACGATCATAAGGATGAATGAAAATACTGCGCACACCTTATGCGATGCGAAATAGCGATCATCGCGCGTCCGGACATATTCCCGCCCGCACAATACGGTGAGAAACAACGCTCCTCCTAAAAAAGAAAACAACAAAAGAACAAGAACCCTTCCTATCATCTCGAAACCTCCCTGTTTTATTTCATTGTTTTCCTAGGATTCCATAGGTAGGCAAGAAAGTCAATTCCTATTCCCTCCTTTCTTCTTCTATAAAAAACAATTATACTTTTTTTATGATCGTCATACTTCCTGATATTCGGAGCGCCCATAATGTCGGCTCCATATTCCGCACCGCGGATGCCGCCGGCGTGGAGAAAATATATCTCTGCGGCATTACTCCGGCACCCATCGACCGCTTCGGACGACCGAATAAAGAAATAGCAAAGGTAGCGCTTGGTGCCGAACAGTCCATTCCGTGGGAAAGCACGGCATCGGCTGCTGCGCTGATCACACGATTAAAGAAACAAGGATATGAAATTGTTGCGGTCGAACAGGATGCGCGATCAATCCCCTATACCCACATGCGGATCAAAAAAAGCGATCGCATGCGCACTGCTGTCATCATGGGAAGTGAGGTCGAGGGTCTTTCCTCCCCGATCCTAAAACGATGTGACACCATTCTTGAGATCCCGATGCATGGTGCAAAAGAATCACTCAATGTCGGGGGTGCATTCGGCATAGTCATATTTCATCTTATTTGCCGCTGATTGCATAACACGCATAGGCGAGATATCCTATAAACCATATGAAACGAATACTCCCATTCATCATCCTTATTCTTCTTGTGGCCGGAGGTATCGGCGCAGTGTCATATTTCGGATCGCAACCGACAGAAACCCCATCTGCCGCATCATCGCCGGCTGATGCCATTGCTGTTGATGATTGGGTTGCGGGTAATAAAGATGCGGGGGTCGTTTTAGTTGAATACAGCGACTTCCAATGCCCGGCGTGCGGAGCATATCATCCGATTGTGAAACAGCTCGTTGAAGAAATGGGAAATGATTTTGCGTTCATCTACCGGCACTTCCCGCTGCAGCAACACAAACACGCGAAACTCGCTGCATATGCCGCAGAAGCCGCTGGTAATCAGGGAAAATTCTGGGAAATGCATGCCATGATCTTTGAGCATCAAAGAGATTGGTCTGACGTAAGCGATGCGCGGGATACCTTCTTTGAATATGCAAAATCACTCGGTCTTGATCTCGTACGATTTGAAAAAGACATTAATTCAGATGAAATAGCAAACAAAGTCAGTAAAAGCTATTCGACAGGCATGAAACTGCGCATCAGCGGCACCCCGACATTCTTTTTAAATGGCAAAAAAATGGAAGCTCCCCGCTCATACGACGAATTCAAACAGACAGTTCAAAATGAGCTCTCCGCAAAAAAATAACCCTCTCTCTCCCTCATACCTCTCCTTTTGACCTGTTCCGCAACCTGCGAAACAGGCGAGCTTGGTGGTTTTAGTATAATTTTTCCCTTACTAAAACATCGCCGTTGTGAAGCTGAGTGAGGGCTTCGCAGGAAAGCCTGAACGGGTTAAGGAACGGGCCAACAGGAGTGGCAAATCCCATATTGACACGCACCTGGTTGCGTGATATTTTTTATATGTATTTCGGATTAAATTGGTCTGAAATAGAAATACATGTATATATCACGAAAAACAGATTACGGTCTTATTCTCATGCAAGCTCTGAGGGATACGTTCGCATCGGGGCGGTTTTTAACACTGGATGATATTGCGACGCACTATCATCTCCCGTATGCATATCTGGAAAAACTTGCAGGAGTTCTGAAGCGCAGTGGCGTTATCGAAGCGCGCACCGGAAAGAACGGCGGATACCGCATGGCGCGCGACCCGAAAAAAATAACAGCGCAGGAGATCGTGGATATATTTCAGCAAAAACCGCTCATGCGGTGCTTATCCGCGAAAAACCGGAAAAAGACATGCGCGCTCCTTTCCGTATGTCCGTCGCGGAGCGGTTGGAGACAGATCGATACAGAGATACGCAAAGCACTATCATCGCTTACTATAGCAAAACTATGAGAAAGCCCGTACTTGAAATAAAAAATATTACGGTCGAGACAGGAGGAAAAAAAGTAATACACGACCTTTCGCTTTCAATTGGAAAGGGGGAAATTCATGCGCTCATGGGGCCGAACGGCTCCGGCAAAACATCGCTGTGCTTTGCCGTACTCGGCAACCCGGCGTATACCGTAACAAAAGGAAATATTCTTCTTGATGGGAAGCGCATCACCGCATTACCAACAGAAGAACGGGCGCGGCGCGGCATTTTTCTTTCATTCCAGGAACCGCCTGAAATAGGCGGTGTTGGCGTATCATCATTTCTGCGCATGATGGCAAAAAAACATGCAGAGGACCCACGTGCGGCAATGAAAAAAGCAGATAACGCCGCAAAAGAGCTTCGTATCAGCGAAACATTCATGGAACGATATCTCAATGAAGGATTTTCCGGCGGAGAAAAGAAAAAGAGTGAAATGCTCCAGCTTGCCGCCGCTGCACCAAAGATCGCTCTTATCGATGAGATCGATGCCGGCGTTGATGTCGATTCGCTCCGCGCCATCGCCCGCATTTTGAAAGATGCCGCAAAAAATGGCACCGGTATGCTTATTATCACACACACCGCAAAGCTTTTTTCAGCGCTGAAACCCGATCGCGTGCATATTATTACCAATGGAACTATTTCCGCTTCCGGCGGTCCGGCACTTATAAAAAAAATAGAAAAGGGCGGGTTCCGCGCACACGCATGAAGCACTCCGCATACCAATACGGATTTCACGATAGCGTCCGTCCGCTCTACCGAGTTCCGCATGGTCTCTCAGAAGACACTGTTCGTGAAATATCCGCACAAAAAAATGAGTCCGCATGGATGCGTGATACGCGCCTTCGCGGATACGCGCTATTTCGTAAAAAACCTATCCCAACATGGGGTGCGGATCTTTCCCATATCGACTTTGATGCGATCTCGTATTATGTACGCGCTACCGACAAACCGGCGCACACCTGGAGCGAAGTTCCAAAGAAAATAAAAACAACATTCGAACGCCTCGGCGTGCCGCAAAATGAACGAAAATTCTTTGCGGGCGTCGGCGCGCAGTATGACTCGGAAGTGGTGTATCACCATATTCGCAAAGATCTCGACAAGCAAGGGGTGATATTCACCGACACCGACACCGCACTGAAACAATATCCTGAGTTATTTAAAAAATATTTCGGGACGGTCGTACCGATCGGTGATAATGTGTTTTCGGCGTTAAATACCGCATGCTGGTCCGGGGGCAGTTTTATCTATGTGCCCAAAGGCGTAAAAGTGAAACTACCGCTCCAGGCGTATTTTCGCATCAATGAAAAACGCGCCGGCCAATTTGAACGTACGCTTATCATCGCCGATGAAGGAAGCGATGTACATTATATCGAAGGATGCACCGCTCCGACCTACAGCACCGATGCACTCCATGCGGCGGTTGTTGAAGTTATTGCGCATAAGGGCGCGCACGTGCGCTACACCACCATTCAGAACTGGTCATCAAACGTCTACAACCTTGTTACCAAACGCGCGCGAGCGGAAGAAGGTGCGTTCATCGAATGGGTGGACGGCAATCTCGGATCAAAAATAACCATGAAATATCCGTCGGTGTTGCTTGCCGGCAGAGGCGCGCGCGCCGATATCCTTTCTGTCGCGCTCGCAGGAAAAAAACAACATCAAGACACGGGCGCAAAAGTGATCCACATGGCCCCGGATACCGTTTCTAACATCCTTTCAAAATCAGTGTCGTTCGGTGGCGGACGCGCAAGTTATCGTGGTGTGGCACAGGTGGTAAAAGGAGCGCATCGAGCGAAAATAAAGGTACGGTGTGATGCGCTATTGTGTGACGCCCGATCGCGCTCAGACACCTACCCCACCATAAAAGTGGAAGAACAAGACGCGCGCATCGAACATGAAGCGACGGTATCACGGATCAGCGATAAGGAGCTTTTTTATCTCGCTTCGCGCGGATTTTCCGAAACTGAGGCGGCATCATTGGTCGTTTCCGGATTTTTTGAACCGCTTGCAAAGACCCTCCCATTTGATTACGCGATCGAGCTGAACCGGCTTATCCGGATGGAGATGGAAAATACAAAACAAAAATGAAAACTGTAAAATCGCTTGCACAAAAAGAGAATGTTCGTATTATTCATATCACCTCCCGCGACATGGGTGTTGCATTCAAAAAGCACATCGCTACACAAGCGCACGAACACGTGCGCCTTATCCTGGTATGCGAAAAAACCGCGCCAAAGACCGCGGATATCGCTATTACCTTGAAAGGAAAAAATAGTAGCGCATCGGTTATATGGGTGTGGCGCGGAACAAAAACAATGCGCTCAGACATCGCCATTTCCTTGGTTCATGCGGCGCCACACACCGCATCGTCAGTGCACTTTAAGGCAGCCTGCGAGGATGCCGCGCGCATTTCATTTACCGCGCTTGCACATGTACAGAAAAATGCGCACGATGCGACAACATGCATTAATGCGCATGCGCTTATGCTCTCCCCTTCTGCGATCGCGTTCCTTAAACCAGACCTCGAGGTGGAAACGGACGATGCGCAAGCGCGCCACGGCGCGAGTGCCGGAAAACCAAGCGATACGGAATTGTTTTATCTCAGAAGCCGCGGATTTTCCGAAAAAGAATCTATCCCGTTATTGCGAGAAGCATTTTTTCACGATATCGTATCACTAGCATGAATATCATACGTATAAAAAAATATTTTCCCATTTTCACGACGCACAAAAATCTTGTGTATCTTGATAACGCCGCAACCACGCACAAACCGCAGTGCGTCATTGATGCACTCACAGCACATTATGCCGAGCGGAATGCGAATATCCACCGGGGCATCTACCGCTTGAGCGAACAAGCGACCGAAAGCTACGATACCGCGCGGGCGCAGATTGCGCGCTTTATCGGCGCGCGTGATGCGTCACAGATCATTTTTGTGCGCAACACTACGGAAGCGATCAATCTCGTCGCGCACAGCTATCTTCGCCATCACGCAAAAGCAGGCGATGAAATACTGCTGACAGTTATGGAACATCATTCCAATATCGTACCGTGGCAGCTTGCCGCGAAAGAAAAAAAACTGACGATCCGATATGCACATATCACAAAAACAGGTGAACTCGACATGGCGGATCTGAAAAAAAAGATCACCCCGCGCACGCGGCTTATTGCGGTCACCCATGCATCGAACGTTCTTGGAACGATCAACGATATTGCGGCGATCACGAGATTGGCGCGCGCGCGCAACATCCCCGTACTGGTGGACGGCGCACAGGCAGTGGCGCATATGCCGGTAAATGTATCAGCGCTTGGCTGCGATTTTTACGCATTCTCGGGTCACAAAATGTATGCGCCCACGGGTATCGGGGCGCTCTATGTCAGCAAGAAATATCTCACCACCATGGACCCGTTTTTAGGCGGCGGGGACATGATACGCTCCGTTTCTTTAGAAGGAGCAACATTCCAAGACGCACCGGAACGATTTGAAGCAGGCACTCCCGCTATCGAAGCGGCGGTCGCATTTGGCGTTGCTGCCGATTATCTTACCCGCATTGGCATGAAAAATATTCGAACGCATGAGAAAAAACTCACCGCTCTCGCTTTGAAAGAACTTTCAAAGATCCCCGGCATCACCATATACGGCCCGACGCGCGCGGAAAAACGAACCGGTGTTATTTCCTTTACATCACAAAATATTCACCCGCACGATCTCGCCTCCCTGCTTGATGAACAGGATATCGCTATTCGCGCAGGAAACCATTGCGCTATGCCGTTGCATACGCTCTTGGGCATTCCCGCAACCGCGCGCATGAGCTTTTCGCTGTACACATCGCCGGCTGATATCCGTACCGCATGCCGGGCACTGCGAACGATCGTTAAAAAACTGCAATGAAGATAGACCAGCTCAAAAAACTGCAGGAATACGCACAGCTCTCGCCGTATGCAGGAACCATGAAAAAACCGGATATCCATTGGGAGGGCGAAAACCCGCTCTGCGGAGACATGCTTTCAATTGATCTGAGAGTGGTAAAAGGAAAAGTTGCAGACGCCCGATTCGAGCATCGCGGATGCGCGCTTTCAGGCGCTGCCACGTCGATATTTCTTGACCACATTATCGGAAAGCAGATCACCGCGCTTTCGCGCATCACACTGGAAAAACACCTCGCGTTACTGGGAATTCCTGTAAGCCCGGGACGGCTCAATTGCGCCCTTTTACCGCTCCGTGGTATAAGGGGTGAGGGATTTAAACCCCTTTACATCAGGACATAAAAAACCGAAAAAGAGGTAACATTTTCCCCTTTTCTTCGTCTCTATAATTGATATTTCGTGAAACATACTGCACATACACACAACCATGGTGATGCCTTTATGGCGCTGTACGACGAGTATAGCGATGCAATGTATCGTTTTATGCTCTTTAAAGTAAGCGATCGCGACCTCGCATGGGATCTTACTCAGGACTGCTTCATGAAAACATGGCACTACTTCGCGACGAAGGAACACGAGGTTGAAAATAAAAAGGCGTTTTTATACACCATCGCCCGAAACCTCGTTATCGATCATTGGCGCCAAAAGGAAAAAAGGGCAACGATCGATATTGATCTCGTGGCTCACACCATTGAAGATGGTAACGATCTCTACGCCACTACCGTCTTACAAGATGAGATACGATCGCTTATGGGACTTTTAAACAAGCTCCCTGAGCATGACAAAGAGATCCTTGTCATGCGTTATGCGGAAGAGCTGTCGTTTGACGAGATCGCAAAAACAACAGGAAAAAGCAATGTGGCTGCGCGTGTCCACGCACACCGCGCATTAAAAAAACTGAAAATGATCGCGCAAAAACACCGGAAATAGCATCATGAATAATATACGGAAACAATTGAGATCCCTGAAGCACATCGCGCCCAACGCGCAAAAAAAGGCCTCTTTTCGCCATGTGCTTGAACATAGAGTACGGGCTGATATGCACATGCACTCGGAGCACATTGTAATACAGCGCGCATCGTGGACTGCTTTTTTACGTCCATTATTTCACGCGCCGTCATTTGCGCTTGCAATTGTCATTGTGATCCTTGGAAGCGGCGGCGGTATTGCATTTGCTTCTCAGAGCGCGATCCCCGGCACGACGCTCTATGGCATGAAACTGAAAACGGAACAAGCGCGCATGACGCTCACGCGCGATGAAAAAAAGAAGGCTGCGCTGCACATCGAGTTTGCATCGCGACGCATGCATGAGATCGAACAACTCATCAACAGCGATATAAACGACGATGCGATCGTAACTGAAACCGTCGCACACTACGAACACGAGCTCAGCGAGGGAGAATCCTTGCTTAAAAAAGATCCTGAAGCCGCATACTCTGCAACCGCATTGTTGGCAGCAACGGAATCACATAAGGACACCATTACAGCGCTCAAAAAGAAAATAGCTGCACGATCCCACGGACAGATCAATGATGATCTTGATGATGCATATGAACATGCCGAATCACACAGCGATACGGCACTCCTTACCGCGCTTTCCGCAACGGCAACTTCTTCAAACGCAACAACACTTTCGGATACAGTCATTGAAACATCGCGAAAAAAGATACGTTCTCTTGAAAAAGATATTCAAGAACGAAAGCGCGCTATAGAAAATGCGCGCCAAGGACGTGCAGGAGACAATGCCGAAACCATCGAAGCGACAACAAAACTTGAGGACGCAGAAACGATCATTAAGAACGCAAAAACACGCCTGGAAAACGAGGAATACCGCGAATCCATCGAACGATCGATCAAAGCACGCGCACTCATGAAGGAAGTGTCGTCACTGGAAAAAGAGCGCGATCGCCGGGAAAAACAAGAAGACAAAGAAAGATCAGACGAACATTCCGATGACGAATCAGCGCAAGATCGCGACTAGGATCTGAGGAACTTCAAGAGATCGAATACGAAAAGTACGAACCACCCCGCAAGAAGAAAAAGCCAGCCGAATATAAGCACAATATCCATGCGCTTGGAAAACGACAACGAGAAATTTTCCGACGCCATCGCATATACGTCGCCAAGCGCCTCAAACTTTTCTTTCACATGCCGCCTCCATTCTTCGAGGTGGAATTTTTTTTCAAGCATTGCAAATACTTTCGCAGAATACCAATCGCCGATCAGTTTTACATTCCGCTCCACATCTTCAAATTCAATAAGCGAGCGCGAACGCGTCTGAATGATCTCACGAATGGCCTCCTTCAATTCTTTGGCACGGAATATCCCGAATTTTCGCACATGTCCGCTGTTTAAGAGGCGAATCAATTTACGCAATCGCCTATCAAGCTCGAAATCAAGAATACGATACCGCAATAACTGTACATTAATAAGCTCGCAAAGACCGATCGCTTCGTCAAATCGTCCGCTTTGATTGAATACAAACGCACCATCCCAGTCGGCGATCAACAGATCATCTTTCCCGTATTTAATACTTGATTCCATCGTACGATGGATCTCCCGTTCATCAAGCGGCTCCTTTTCACTTTTAATAAGCCCTGCGATGCGCGGAAACCGTGATCGAAACTCATCTTCCGGCTGTTTTTTATATTGCGCTACACAGAAAACCCCATACTCTTCTTCAAATCCCTTATATGCATCATACCGGGCAAGAACATCTCCGGATGCTGTGAGCATCTGTTTTTTTATATCGATCACCTGCTCACCAAATATATCCACGACATCACGAGTCCCTTCAACGATAATAATATTGGGAGCATATCCTTTGACGCGAAAGGATATGTCGGCGCCACTGATGTTTTGCTTGAATGTCTCAATAAGCTCAGGCATTGGAATAACACCAATATAACTCGGCGCACTATGCCCCTCCCGCATTTCACTCACCGGAGTTCCACTCCAGTTCTTCTTTGTCTCGCCGACAAGAAGCGTCACTAATTTTCCCGGTGTTGCTATCATGATGTTGCCATTATTTTACCGCGAAATATACATTCCGCACAATGAGGTGCAGTACATGCTCAAAAATATGAGGAAAGCTCGTATTACTTTTGTTTCCTAGATTATCAGTAACAAATCCAACATAAAGCCGTCTTCATAATCACATGCACTATTATTTGAAAAAACTAGCGGTTTCGGGGGCTATTTCAGCAACGCTTTTCGCGCTGTTTTTTTACTTTGTCTACCAGGCGGAAAGCGCAGAATACGAACCCCAAGCATCAGCTGGATCTGAAAAGATTTATACCGAGGAAACCGTAAATGACGTAAACACCATTGTTACACAAACGATCGAGCAAGAAATTGCGCGAAACGCGAAAAAAATTGCAAATATGCCAACCATTCAACGCATATCGACAGGATCGCTAACTCAGGCTCCTACGTCGGAAACACCACAGACATCACCGTTGAGCATCCCATCACTCCCTCCTGCAATTCAGCCGACACCTATAGCGATTCCAAATAGTGATTCGATCGCGATCCCGACCATTCCTGCCGCACCACCAGCGCTTGCACCGAAAACGGCTGTCACAATAGCACCAGTTACCTCCGTTCAGCAGAAGCCGAAAGCATCTGCGCCGCGGACGACCGTTTCATAATTCATTAATAGTATAAATAATCATTTATGAGATCAAAACCATTTATCGGAGCAGTATTATTTCTTGGATTCTTATTCGTTCTTTCCCCTCTCTATTCACTCGCACGAGACAAAGACGAGAAATACGAAAAACAGAAATCCCGTTATTCATATGAAGAACAAGAGAAGGAGGATGACGATAGATATGAATACGCTGCGACAACAGTGACCACCCAAGCTCAAGATACCTCTGTATTCGATACGACAGCACAACAACTAAA
>Ga0154789_108_pt2 | contig 10154 bp, 8 predicted proteins | sample Rifle2008BG16ft_FD_105797 | JGI IMG/M metagenome (GOLD analysis project Ga0154789, IMG submission 105797) | Candidatus Azambacteria bacterium RBG_16_47_10
GGCATCCACAACGATCTTTATCTGGGGCACCTGCCTGTTCTGTGCGAGAAAATCAGCGTAGCGTGAGAGATAATCAACTTGCTTGACGACAAACGATGATGGCATGCGTTCCGTACGGACTTCCCAATCTGATGACGCAAGTACCTTTTCCTTGATCTCAGGAAGTCCACTTTCCTCGCCGATCGGCATCGCCTCTTTCCCCACGATCTTAAGTCCGTTATATTGCGGCGGATTATGAGATGCGGTCACCATGATGCCTCCATCCACCTTCGCATCGTATGCGGCAAAATAATACATAGGGGTCGTTGCCGCCCCGATATCAATGATCTCTGCAACTCCGCCATCTTCGAGTCCCGCAATCACCGCTTCTTTAATAGTGACCGATGAATGGCGCTCATCCATCGCGACGAGCATCGTTTTTGCCCCAAGAAATTCCGCAGTCGCGCGGGCAATGCGGTATGCCGCCTGCTCATCGAATTCCTGCGGATACAGCCCTCGCACGTCGTATGCCTTGAAAATAGATTGATTCATAAAAATACAATACCACAAATTGCCCTCCCTGGTGTAGATGCATGGTGATCTGGGTGCAAAGATTTTATCTCCATTCTTTTTTACTTTAACTCCGTTAAATGATCTTCTGAATAATGTCCTTATTCTCTTCTATCTCCGATATAAACATGATGATCTTCGCCAGTTTCTCAAAATCATGGCGTATGAATGCTCTGTATTTTGCAAGCATATCCGCCTTTGCATACCGCTGCGGAACAGTGCTGAGCAGATCGGTAACAAGCACTTTATAACTCCGCTCCGTCCTGTCTTCTTTCGCGAAGGGAACAAGAAATTCGCGCTTCTTACCGTACTTCTGCACAAGAGTACTTGTCGGCTTTTTCCCGTTGAACGTGACAAAATCAATTCTGTCTCCGCCAAGATATCCGTTGATCACATCGGCATAATCATCAAGTGTGAACTTTTCAGTATGCCCGTTCTTATTAACAAGATTGCAGTTAAAAATGACCGTTGCTTTCGATGCGCGGATCGCATCGGTAATACCCTCTACAAGTAAATTAGGGATGATGCTGCAATAAAAATTGCCGGGACCGATGACGATAATATCCGCCTCTTTTATCTTCTTGATCGCGTGCGCATTCGCACGCGCGCGAGGCTTGAGATACAGCCGTTTAATACCCACGCGCTCAAGCGCGGAATTATTATTAATAGCGGCCTCCCCTTTGATCGTCGTTCCGTCTTTCAGATCAAGGAATAAATTCACCGCGTCCGCGGTTACCGGAATAACCTCCCCTTTTACATTCAAAATTTTGACCGCCTCTTTCAAGCCTGCCAAAAATCCTCCGTTTATTTTTTCCAGCGCGCCAAGCAGAAGATTTCCAAAACTATGTCCTTTCAATGCGCCGTGTTCGAACCGATAATTCATCAGCTGGCGCATCTCGTCGGAAGAATCCGACAATGCCACCAGACACTGGCGAATATCGCCGGGAGGCAGCACCCCGAGCTCATCGCGCAAAACGCCCGTTGAGCCGCCGTCATCAGCCATGGAAACAATGGCAGAAAGATGTACCGGATGCTTTTTAAGTCCGGACAGCAATACGAAACTCCCTGTTCCTCCCCCGATCGTGACAACGTTTTTCATTGATAGTATCTGCTCGTTTCAAATAATTCCTTTGTGATGTTCCAATACCGTTCATCGCCTTGCAGTTTCTTCCAATACCACCATTCTGAACCCCAAAGATAATATGCATCAAATCCTGTTTCTTTTGCATACTCTATCGTTTCTTTGAAATATGTCGGGCTAAATATTTCGTCTTGCTCGTCATTGGTGAGCGCTGAAATATGCTTTGGTCCCCATGGCTCCGCTTGTAATTCGATCACTATGAACGGTTTTTCCCAATCGCCAAGAATTCGTCGCACCACCTTTTCTTTGAATCGGAAAAAGCTCGGCGCGAGAGGATATTCCACCACGCCGAATTTCGGCCCAATGACCTTCGGATATACCTTTCGATACATCGTAGTTCCGAACACATCACCGTTTCGTGCGGCCTTATACCACAACCCAAACTCTCCTCCATCTGTCGTTAAAATAGAATGGGCGGGATCGAGCGATTTTACTAGCGCAACCTCCTGCTCCAAAAACTGCGGTCCTCTCTCTGGACAATCACCAAACGCGAGGTATGGCTCATTTTCTACCTGCCACATTTTTATCGCGGGATTACCCCGATATCGCTCAATAACAGCGGAAAGATATGTGCGCAATGCTTCTTCGCGCTTTTCAGTATCCAGTTCCTTCGCCCATTGCGGTATATGGCATTCGGGCCATCGTGGCGCCTTCATGCCGAGTGCAAAAACCACGCGCGCTTCCGAACCTGACACTTTTTCAAGCAACCAATCTGTCTCAGAAAAATCAAATGAGCCGCGTTCCTTTTCAATATCGTCCCAATACGCAACAAGCCGAACGGCGCGCGGCCGCAATTCGTCGATAAATGCAGTAAAGTTCTCCTTCCAATCAAGCCCGAGCTCACGGCTGAATTTTTGAGAAAAAGTTGCACCCCATACGATAGGGCGATCAGAAGGAACAGGAATATTGCGCGCAAAATCAGCGCCCGCAAGCCACACAAAACCAAATCCGATGAGCGTAATAGCAATAAACTTTCCTGCGAGCACTCTTCCCTTAAAATGTTCATTTAAAAGAAACCATGACGCGATAAAAATAACCGCGTACTTAATGCTCTGTGTTGCTTCAACAAGCGCCGGATGTGCAAGAAAGATCGCGATATTCACCAGCACAGAACCTGCCGCGGCAACGCCGCGATTTATGACATATAATGTGTGATGCTGTGTGTTGTCGCGGTGGATCGCGGAAAATATGGTACGCCGGAGCGTCGGAAGCAATAAAAATAATAATACAAACAACACGCCGCCGATCTTCACCCAGAAAAATCCTGCAACAAATGAACTCTCCAAAAATACCTGTTTTGTAAGTGTATTTGAAAGCCCAAAACAGAGCGCACTCGCGCATGCAAGCAATGCAACGCTTCCCCGTATTTCTTTTTTATCCGACAAAAAAAGCGCAAATCCGCCAAGCACCAAAAACACAAACCCAATCACGTCCGCAGGTGTTAATGATCCGTCTGGAAAAAACGAACCGATCAACAGCGTCGTAACAGGCGTAATACCGCCGATAAGCAAAAGAGATTTTGACGCCTCGGTCTTATGCAGTGAAAGGAACAGAAACAACATCGCAAGCAAGAAAAGCGCGCCCGCAATAAGCGCTACACCAATGGTCATTGCCGGCAATCCAAAAACCCCGAACGGAATCAATACAACGGCAAACGCCCCCAGCACGCCAAGCCAAAACGTATACGCGGCGGGATTAAAAATACTCCGCTTCAGGAGCATTTTATCAAACACCGCCGATGCGCCGAGAATTATCTGTGCGATGATCGCAATAGGAAACCAACTCATATACATCAATATTACCACAGATCGTGGCGGAGAAAAAAATCCCCCGGCGAACATTTTGTCGCCGGGGGTGCGGCATCACGCCCTTGCGTGATGCGTGATGCGAAAGAACTACTTAGGCATAGTGTTTAACACTATACAGAAAGAACAGAAAAATGCTTCCGATAAATACGCCCCAATAGAGCTTTATTGACATTGGGATGTACGGGTCGCGAAGTATTACTGCGAAATAAAACGATACCAACGCTCCGCAGATAGCTACGATCGATCCCGACGTCACCATGACGTCAAATCCCCCAGCATTTCTCCATTTTCTCTTCAGTGTCACAGAAACCTGCCTTATGAATCTTTTCATTCGATGCTGATCCTCCTTGATCCTATTTTGTTTTTGTTTCTCGCAAGGGCGTGTATGTGCCGCATTTAAGTGTCCAAGTATACGCTATTGTCGTTGTTCTGTCAATAGAGCATTCAAGGACAAAAGAATAGACGCCTCTCTATCTCTATTGTTACACCGCATATAAAGCAAAAAGCGGGGTTTTATTCCCGCTTTTTTTTGAATCGCTAAAAAAAATCAAGGTCCTTGCGAATATATTCCGCAACAGCCAGCTCAATCGACGCTTTTCCTACCACAAAGAAGTGGCAGTCTTCAGGCCCCATCCGCATTGCAAATGGGCCATCGGAAGCATTTCTGACAGCAGTAGAAATCTTACAGACACCAAGTTGCTTGCTATAAAATCCCACTCGAAAAGGCACGTCATAAACCTTCGTCTTCGGAACCAAAATGATGTACTTCTTCCATCGAAAATACTTCCGGAGCCAATTAAACGCCCCGAGCATCGAAGACCTTGAGGGCTTGAGTTTTTCATCACCCCTGCCCTCAACAAGATTTGACCAGCAGAGGAAAGAACGTATTCTTTCCTTACCGTACTCAACATCATCCCATCTCTGCAAAAGAATTGCTCTCATCAAAAATACCTCCTCTGATTTTTATGCGCTATGTTAAAGAGCCGTTACCTTCTTTTATGAGGACATATTATACATGAAATATATTAGAAAGTCAAATCGATCGTGTTGGTTTTGCATATCTTTGCATACGTATGCGCGCTTGGCCGGATATTTCTTTTCATTGTTTCATAATCCACTTCTACGAGTCCAAATCGAGGCCAGAAGCCCCTTACTTCAGGGAACTCGAAATTATCAAGCAACGACCAGTGAAAATATCCGCGAACATCAACCCCTTCTCGAATCGCTTTATGTGTCCAAAACAAATGCTCCTCAATGAAATTTCGCCGCTGTTTATCCTGCGCATCGGCAATACCGTTTTCAGTTACATACAGCGGTTTTTTGTATTTTCCCAGATGTTTAAGAATACAATAGATGCCTTTGGGGAAAATTTCCCACCCCAGATCAGACGTGTCTCCGGTTTTCACCATTTTATTGCCAAGACCAATCAGATATCGGCTGTAATAATTACATCCGATAAAATCAAGATCGTTCTTGATCTTATTTAAAAACCAGAAATTCCAAAAATATTCAACCACATTTTTTATCCATGTATTGAAAAATAAACCATTTTTCTCTTCAAAATACATAAAACTATTTGCAATACCGACCTGCGCGCGCGGATTGCCATTGTGAATGACCTTATACGATCCTTTTTGTACGGCGCGTAAATTCAGATATACATTTTTCGCCTTAAAAATATTTTTTATTCCCGGCGGATGGCTTCCTGTAATAAATCCGAATGCAGTATATATATTTGGTTCATTGAGAACAATAAAGTGCGTCACATCATTTTTATATGCATCTGCAATTTTCTCGACAAACCGCAAAAAATATTCAACGGTTTTTTTATTTTCCCATCCGCCGATATCGGCGATCCATGTCGGCTGAGTCCAATGCCACAGCGTGACGAACGGCTCCATGCCGCGCGCGCGAAGCGCACGCACTACATTCCGATAATGCTCAATCTCTTTTTCATCAAATTCCCCTTCCCGCGGCTCAATGCGGCTCCACTCTATGGAAAACCGGTGCGCGGTATGCCCGAGCGACTGTGCGATGTCAAAGTCCTCCTCATAACGATTATAATGGTCGCATGCGCGGCCGGAAATATAGTTTTGCGGGTTTTGAGCCTGTGTTTTAATATCCGACCAGATCGGAAGATGACCAAATCTTCTCTCCGCCTCTTGTGCAAGCTGCTCCGCGTTTTGTTTTTCCCATTCCGTCCAATCATTACGCAGTCCCCCCTCCACTTGATGCGCGGATGTTGACGCCCCCCACAAAAACCCCTTTGGGAATTGTCCTCTTTCCATAAAAATGGTATCGTTTAGATATTAAATTCATTGTAATATGAACCAGGAAAAGCTCCAAACATTCTTCTTTCTCAGCTTATTGATCGGGATATCAGTGCTTGTTGCCTATGTCTTTCTGCCATATGTCGGCGTCATTATCGTTTCAGCGACAATGGCGATCATTCTGCGCCCCCTCCATCGCCGCATCCTGTCCAGCATACCGACGCATGAATCTCTCGCATCGCTTGCAACCGTCCTTGCGGCCCTGCTGATCATTTTTATCCCGCTTTTCCTTTTCGGCGCAGCGGTCGTGAAACAGGCGGGTGAATTATATTTTGATATCACAAGCGGGGCGCAAAGCACTGATATTATCAACCGCGCGCTCATTGCTGTCCAAGAAAAGATCTCCCGCTTCGCGCCCAGCGCGGCATTGGACGCAGATCAGGCTCTAAAACAACTGCTCGGTTGGATCATAAGCAAATTGGGAGTAGTGTTTTCTGAGGTGACCGGATTTATTTTCGGATTCGCGCTGAGTATGCTTACGATGTACTATCTTTTGAAAGATGGTAAGAAACTTGAAAACATCCTCATTACATTAAGTCCGTTGAAAGATTCTGATGATAGGGATATTTTCTCAAAACTAAAGCAGGCGGTGCATTCCGTGATCTGGGGAACGCTTGTCGTTGCTTTAACGCAAGGTGCGCTGATAACCACCGGCTTTTATTTGTTTGGTGTGCCTAATGGGGCGCTCTGGGGCGCCGTCGGCGCGATAGCCGCACTTATCCCGTTCGTCGGAACAACATTAGTCATACTGCCGGGTGTTGCGTACCTGTTTTTTACCGGAGCATCCCTTCCGGCACTCGGCCTGCTTATTTGGGGCGCAACAGCGGTCGGCTTGATTGATAATATTCTAACCCCACAGCTTATTCGGCGCGGCACGCGCATCCATCCCATCCTGATCCTTTTTTCCGTACTCGGAGGTCTTTCATTTTTCGGCCCCGCCGGTTTTCTTATCGGCCCGCTTCTTCTTAGTCTTTTTTTCGCACTGCTTTCCATTTACCAAAAACAGCTTACAACTGACGGCGTATAATAGCCCTCTTTTCGCACATGCTATGGCACCGCCTTTCACTAAGCGATATTGAGAAGGAACTGCGTACGAACGCAGGTTCCGGACTCACGGCAGATCAAGCACAGGAGCGTATTCGTTCTTTTGGAAAAAATCAGATCACCGAAAAAAAAACCGATTCGGGGCTTTTTATTTTCTTGCGGCAATTTTCCAGCCCGCTTATTTTCATTCTTTTCGCATCAGCTGCGGTTATATTGTATCTGGGAGAGATCGTCGACGCCATAATCATCTCTTTCGTTCTTTTTTTTAATGCTATCATTGGAGCTGTCCAAGAAGGAAAGGCGCAGAACACTCTGTCTGCTCTCAGGAAATTTGTACAAACGAACGCAACTGTCATGCGCGACGGGAAAGAGATCATCATTCCCGATACTGAGATCGTGCCCGGGGACATTCTCATTCTTCAAGAGGGAGAGAAGATCCCGGCGGATGCACGCGTGATCGAATCACACAATCTCTCAGTTGACGAAGCGGCGCTCACTGGGGAGTCACACCCTGCCAGAAAAACAACTGAAGCGATCGGGGAAGAAAGCATCCCTCCATCAGAACAGCGCAATATCATATTCAAAGGAACATATGTTGTGGTGGGAAACGGCCGGGCGGTCGTTGTTGCCACAGGAAACGACACCGAGATCGGTAAGATCAGCAGGTCGATCGCGCTTGTCGACACCGAGATCCCACTTAAGGCGAATATCCGATACCTTTCCCGCATCATTATCGTGGTCGTCGCAATGATCGTGTCATTCATATTTATCGCGGGCATATCTTTTGGTCATTCAAAAGTAGAGATGTTCACTGTTGCGGTAACGCTTGCCGTTTCCATCATTCCAGAGGGGCTTCCTATTGTCTTAACGATCGTACTTGCCGGCGGAGTATTTAAAATGGCAAAGCATAATGCGCTCGTAAAACGTCTTCAGGCGGTGGAGGCGCTTGGCCAGGCGAGCGTGATCGCGGTTGATAAAACCGGAACGATCACAAAAAATGAAATGGTGGCCAAGGAATTCTACACGGCATCAGGCGCCATATTTACCATGTCCGGCGTCGGATATGAGAAATCGGGAAGTATTACAAAAAACGGTGAGATCATCGACCCGCTCATTCATCCGGAGCTTATGCGCGCCGGCGAGCTCGCGGCAATGTGCGCAAATGCGCACATTATGTTTATCGAGGAATCAAAGATCTATAAAGTATCAGGCGACCCCACCGAAGCGGCGCTTCTTGTGTTCGCAGAAAAGATCGGATTCAATAAAAATGCCATCGAGCATGAATTCAGAAAGATCACCGAAATTCCATTCGATTATCGTACGAAATATCACATCGTTTCCCATGAAAAAAATAATATGCAATATGTGTCTGTCGTCGGCGCGCCAGAAATACTCCTTTCTGCGTCCCATACGATGAACAGTAATGGAAACGTAAAACCATTTACCGATGCCGATCGCGTAAAAACAGAAGATGCGCTGGTACGCATGCTTCAAAACGGCATGCGTATCGTTGCGCTCACCTATGCGGAACTCCCTCTCCACGCGCAATTGGATGCCTCAATACCCCTTCCCCCGCTCACGTTCGTAGGGTTTCTTGGTATTCAAGACGGCCTGCGAGAAGAAGTGCGCGACGCGGTCGCGCGGGCGACATCGGCAGGAATTTCGGTTGTTCTGATAACGGGAGATCATGAGATCACGGCGCTCGCGCTGGCAAAAGAAGCGGGAATATATCACGAACAGGATGGCATTATTACCGGCAAAAAGATCGAAGCGATGACAGATGAAGAACTCGTTGCCGTAGTAAATAGCACAACCGTATTCGCGCGTGTCACACCGGAACACAAGCTTCGAATCATCAACGCATATAAGGCAAGCGGAAAGATCATTGCAATGACCGGCGACGGGATCAATGATGCGCCATCGCTCGTCGCGGCCGATCTTGGCGTTGCCATGGGAAGGATCGGCACCGATGTTGCAAAAGAAGCGGCGGATATTATTTTATTAGATGACAACCTTGGGAATATTGTTCGCGCGGTCGAAGAAGGACGCGGGATATATAAAACAATAAAGAAGGTTATTTTATACCTCTTTTCCACCAGCGTCGGAGAGGTGCTCACGATCGTTATTGCATTATTCATGGGTCTTCCTATACCTCTCATCGGCGCACAGATCATTTGGTTGAATTTTGTCACCGACGGATTCCTTGATATTTCGCTCGCTATGGAGCCACATGGTAAAAATCTTTTAGCTCGCACCTTTGAGCATCCAAAAAAATACCTCCTTGATGCGCTTATGATCAAACGCATGTTCATTATGGCGATCCCCATGGCGATCGGGACACTCTTCATGTTCCATGAATATTATGCTACTGATCTCGCAAAAGCGATGACCATTGCCCTCACCACACTTGCGATCTTCCAGTGGTACAATGCATGGAATTGCCGATCCGATGAGCGATCCATCTTCAGTATAAATCCCCTCACAAACAAATATCTCATCGGCGCAACGATACTTGTCGCATTGCTACACGTCATGGCGGTATATACCCCTTTCATGCAAAGAATACTCCACACAGTTCCTCTTGGGTGGTATGATTGGGCAATGGCCGCCGCGATCGCAACGTCTGTTATTTTCGCTGAAGAAACGCGGAAAATGATCAGTAATTCCGCACGCAAAAAACATATAACCACATCACACCATGTTTGATATTATTGCATTGGTAAAAACAGCAGGATATGTCGGTATCTTTGGTATGGTATTTGCGGAATCCGGCCTTTTTTTTGGGTTCTTTTTTCCCGGAGAAAGTTTGCTGTTTACCGCTGGAATCCTTGCTTCGCAAGGATTCCTTGATTTTTATATCCTCGCGCCGCTCGTTTTTGCGGGCGCGGTGCTTGGCGACACCGTCGGGTACGCATTCGGGCGCAAGGTCGGCCCCGCGATATTTAGGAGCGAGAGCTCTATGTTTTTCAATAAAAAAAATATTGAACGCACACGAGCTTTTTATGAAAAATACGGCACTAAAACGATCATTATCGCCCGCTTCGTACCGATCGTGCGCACGTTCGCTCCAATATTTGCAGGTGTCGGCAAAATGCAGTACAAAACATTCCTCACCTACAACCTCATCGGCGCCGCACTCTGGGGGCTTGGTGTAACGAGTATTGCGTACTATCTCGGCAGTTTGATCCCCGATCTCGAGCGCTATCTCGTGCCTATCGTCGGCCTGATTATTGTTGTTTCGCTCATTCCACTCGTATTCGAATATATCGCGCACCGCAGGAA
>Ga0154789_124_pt3 | contig 9978 bp, 13 predicted proteins | sample Rifle2008BG16ft_FD_105797 | JGI IMG/M metagenome (GOLD analysis project Ga0154789, IMG submission 105797) | Candidatus Azambacteria bacterium RBG_16_47_10
ATGAAGGCACGGGAGGAAAAAAAGAATATTGAGGATCTCGCCAAGCATGATCCTGATATCAAGAAGTATCTTGCCTTGATGTCAGCGCCGCAGAAAAAGGTGTTTCATTACCCGCATCGCACGTATACGGGCGATGCGGCAAAAAAGGCGCGCAGGGTAGCAGGACTTTGGGCAGAGGTATTCAATATACCACTACAAACCAGGAGGTAATGCACAATGACACAGATCGTAGGAAGGGTGCCGCGAGGACACGTAGTTCGCGCCGAAGGAAAGACAAAGATTATATGGGTGCGTATACGCAAAAGAAAGAAAAGGGGTCTTGCTCAGAACAAGCCGTTCGTGACCGCAGGAGACGGGAAGCATCGGGAATTTGTTCCCGGGAAAGAGATCGCAGTCACTGAAACGACGTGCAACATCTTTAGATTGCTCAATAGGAGCGGTATTCCAACGCATTATCATAAGAAGATAAATGCAGATACATATCTGATCAGTTTACTCGACATGATCCCGATAGAGATCGTGGTCCGGAGAAAAGCATTCGGTTCGTACCTCAAGAGAAATTCTCATGAGGCAGAGGGCACGACGTTCGCGCAACCGCTCGTGGAGTTCTTCTATAAGAACGACACCATGAGTGATCCGATGATGATCTGGCAGCCTGAGCATCAGTGCTTCCGCTTGTATCATCCGCATGAGCCGCCGGAAGAGCGCGGAGCAATAGGGGATCTGAAAGCAGGCCTTGATCCGCTTATTCCGCGTAATGAGGCAGAGATAGAGCGGCTTGAGGTTATCGCCATCGAAGCGTTCCTTGTGCTTGAAGAAGCATTCAAGCACGTCGGCATAACGCTTGTCGACTTCAAGATCGAGTGCGGATATGACCAGGATAGAAGACTGTACATCGGTGATCAGATCGACGGCGACTCATGCCGCTTGTGGATGGGCGGAGACAAGAGCAAGGCAGTGGATAAAGACCGCTACCGCAACATCGTAAAGCAGGGAAGGGTTCCCACTCCCGAGGAGCGTGCGTTGATCATCGGTGATTATCAGCGCATCGCCACGATGGCATCATCGTTCGGTCTTATGGGTTTGTAACGCACATTTGCAAAGATAAAAAAGCGCCGAATATGAAAATATTCGGCGCTTTTCTGTTTGACAAATAGGTAAAATCATTATACTTTCGAGATAGTCCTTTTCATATAAAAACTCACTGCTGTTAAACCCGTATATAAGGAGGAGGGGATGAAGATTGAGATGAAGGGAAGGTTTCGGAAGTCGTCGCTCGCGATTCTGCTCGTATTTGCAAGCGTGATGGCAATCTTGTTTTTTACTGCAATAAGTGCGAGGGGAATTCCGCTGGGATTTGACAGGATGGTCACTATACAACCCGCGACCACGACGTATTCGATGGTGTCATGCGCGAATTTTCAGGTCCAGGGAGCGCTGAAAAAAGTATGTGCCGGCCCGGGATCTCTGCTTCCGGAGATCGGGGAAGATAAGGAGTCATTCGAAGACAACTTCATGCTTATGATGGTCCTTGGTGGAAAGGAGATTCCTTTCACGTCATGGCTTTACGTAGTGAAGCCGGATCCAGAGTCCCATGATCTGCTCGTTAATCTCTTTAACGGTGAGCGCATCTATGCGGTCGGAATAGGCGATACGTTCGCTACGGCCATGGATGATCTCAGAGCAAACTTTGAGGAAGAGGGGGTTTCCACTTCAGCGAGCACACCGAGAAAAGACATCAGTATATGATCGGATGTCAAAAAAGCCCCGCGTATAACGCGGGGCTTTTTCTTTTCATATTCCATTTCTAATATTTTTTTGATAGAATGCGCCAGTATGACACTCAATGAAACAAGACAAAAATTCTTAGATTTTTTCCGCGCGAAACAGCATGCGATCATCGCATCGGCGTCACTCGTACCTGAAGACAAAACGGTGTTGTTTGTCACCGCGGGGATGCAGCCGCTCGTGCCGTATCTGATGGGCGAGAAAAAACCCCCCGACGGCGCGCGTCTTGCCGACGCGCAGAAATGCTTGCGCACCGACGATATTTTGGAAGTGGGGGATAATCGGCATCACACGTTTTTTGAAATGCTCGGAAATTGGTCGCTTGGCGACTATTTTAAAAAAGAATCCATTGCATGGAGCTTCGAGCTTTTAACGTCGAAGGATTGGTTTGGCATCGACCCGGCAAAGATATATGTGACCGTATTTGAGGGTGATGCATCGCTTGGCGTCCCGCAGGATGACGAATCGATCGAATATTGGAAAGAGGCATTTGCGAGTATCGGCATGGATGCAAGCGTGGAAAACGGGCGTATCCGTATGTATCCGAAGAAAAAGAATTGGTGGGAATTGCCCGGTACCGGTCCGTGCGGTCCGGATACGGAGATCTTTTATGATACCGGCAAAGAACATGATCCCTCGTTTGGCGAAACATGCCATCAAAACTGTGATTGCGGCCGGTTTGTGGAGATCTGGAACAACGTATTCATGGAATATGAGAAGAAGGAAGATGGGAGTGGTGGGTATGTGTATACGCCGCTTGCGCACAAAAGTGTGGACACCGGCATGGGTTTAGAGCGCATTGCCATGGTGCTTCAAGGAAAAGAAACGGTGTTTGAGACTGATATTTTTTCTGCGATCATCGCGTCGGTTGAAAATAAAGACATCCCATACGCGCATGAGGAGCGCCGATATCGTATTATCGCCGACCATGTGCGCGCGGCGGTGTTTTTGATATCCGATGGCGTGCTGCCTTCCAATGTCGACCGCGGGTATATTTTACGCAACCTTGTGCGTCGCGCCATTACACATGCAAAGATCCTGAAATTGGCGGATGATTTTTACCGTGCGCCGATCGAGCGTATTCATACATACTATCAGGCACAGTATCATTTGCTGCCTACGGAAGAAATTCTTTCAGTGATCCAAAAAGAATATAGTGCGTTCATGCATGCTTTTGAAAAAGGTATGAAAGAATTTCACATGCTTTCAGAAAAAGTACGTGCAACGGAAGCTCACATGATAGCGGGAAAGGATGCGTTCGATCTTCAGCAGACATTCGGATTCAGGCTTGAGCTGATGCTTGATCTTGCAAAGGATGCGGGCGTCAGTATCGATGAAAAGGGATTCTGGGAGGAATACAAAAAGCACCAGGAAGTATCGCGCGCGGGCGCGGAGAAGAAATTCGGCGGACACGGCATGAAATTGCAGACCGGGGAGTTGAAGGCGGCAGATGATGCCGAGCTTGTAAAAGTAACACGCTTGCATACCGCAACGCATTTGTTACAGGCGGCGCTCCGCGAAGTGCTCGGGGATCATGTGCGTCAGCGCGGGTCAGACATCACAGCGGAGCGGTTGCGGTTTGACTTTATCCACACCCAGAAAATGACAGACGAAGAAAAAAAGAAGGTGGAGGATATCGTGAATGCGCATATCGGTGAAGCATTGCCGGTTGTTCATAAGGAAATGGCCATCGATGATGCGGAAAAAACGGGAGCGCTGATGTTTGATAAGGAAAAATACGGAAATACGGTGAGTGTTTACACCATCGGTAATGAGGAAAACGCTATTTCAAAAGAATTGTGTGGGGGTCCGCATGTGGATAACACGAAAGAGATCGGGCATTTTACTATCGTAAAAGAGGAGGCGTCATCTGCCGGCGTACGGAGGATCCGTGCGACCATAGCTTAAATTTATGCCATTTATATCACCCAACGAAGCGTTTCACGGATATACGAGCGCTATCATTGTCGGCATATATTCCGACATGATTACCGCATCAGCAGTAAAGAAAGAAGGTGTAACACCAGTTGTCGTGGCAATAGCTTCGGAATCGATGAGTGGTATTGATGCCGTGGAGGGTTTGTTTTCCACAGAGAAGATCATGTTTAACATGGAGAAGGCGATCATGGGTCTGCCGCATGAAGCGAGGATGCCCGGGAGTATGGTTATTGTCGCGCTTGGTCCGGGATCGGGGACATGTGCGTATACGGTTGCGGAGCGAAAAAGGGAATTGAAGGATCGGAAGATGACTGCGGAAGAAGTGAATGCGATCATTGCCGCGACGAATACGGAAAAGGAAAGCGGTGTGATATCTGCGCAATACCCGGAACATTTTTCCATAGATGGATTTTCCGTTTCCGGTCTTGAGGGGTTAAACGGGGAAGATGTGGTTGTGGGAATGGTACGGGTTGCATGCGACGAGGTATTGGAGAAGGAATTCGCCGCCCGCATGACAACGTTTGATTTACGGTATGGCGGAATGATCGATATGCGCTACGCAGCAATGCGTTTCGATCATTTTTTTGAGAAGGCGGCGAGTGCGCTTTTGATATGTATATTTGAACACGAAACACATATTGCGCTGATGCATGAAAAAGCAGTGTACTCTATTGGCGCGGCGCGCACGGGATATGGTATACTGTGTGCAGATATTGCGCGGTCATTTTCCGTTGGGATCGAAGAGGCGAAAGAGATCGTTCGCGCGTATCGTACACAAGAACTTAACGACGGCACGCACGCGAGCGTCGCGGATGCATGTGCCGCCGGAGCGCAAAAGATCGTACAGGCGGTGAAGGATGTGATCACGGGGATGGATTCGGCGCATATTATCCCGGGGAACATGCATGTCGTATGTTCCGATGTCATGCCCGAGATTACGGCGCAGTTTGTTGCAGGCGCATGGTTTACTGATCTTCCCGTCGAAAGAAATGCGTCAGTTTCTCTGTTCTCTGAGGAGAAAAGCAAGAGATTTTGTACGCCGTATGATTATGTATCAGCTGATTTTTTAACACGGCACCATTAACAGTGCGAAATGTATGAGAAAATTGTTGTATGTACATCCCGAAGAAAGCATCGCATATCTTATTGATCGAATAGAGAACACGGAAGACGCGACCATTTATCTTGCGGCGGATGATCATCCTGGTTTGTTTACGGATCCGGTAAATATGAAATTACTTGTGCGCGAGGCGCAGGCGCTAGGAAAGGATATTGTTATCGTTTCAGAAAATCCTACGGTCCTGGTAACGGCAAAAAGCGCAAATGTTGATACTATTACGGCAAGCGTGCGCGATCTGGAACGGGAAAACACCGAGGCGGGAATTTCGGCGGCGGATCAACAGAATGTTCAGCAGGTGGAAGAAGATGTTCCCGTGAAGATCGTTCGCGATGAAGATGGTGTCACCGCAACGCCAGCATCTGAACCATACGAAGAAGATCTCTCCGAGGAGGATCTTTCATCTGCGACGTTGTTTTCTCCCCCGGAGTCCGATTACGAACATCCATATGATGAATCAATGCGAAAGGAAGAAACTCGTGAGCGGGCGATGAAGAGATCGAGCAGTCCGTTGACCATACGCTTTATCGCGGCGTCGTTTGCGGTGCTTGCGCTTGTCATCGGCGGCGCTTTTTATATTCTTTCACCGAAGCTTACCGTGCAGATCGTGCCAAAAAAGGAGGTTGTCCGTTTTGATTTTTCCGCAATTGCCGATACGACGATATCAACGGTAAATGTGGATGACGGGCACATTCCCGGGCAGATGATCACGGTGGAAAAAGAGGTGAGCGATATATTTACCGCGACAGGAAAGAGCGATCAGGCGGCAAAGGCGGAGGGGACGGTCGCATTGTACAATGAATACAGCTCGAGCCCGCAATCGTTGGTGCGCAATACGCGATTACGATCCCCGGATGGGAAAATATTTCGTTTGACAGCACAGGCAACCGTGCCGGGCGCGACCGTGCAAGGAGGGAAGGTGATAACGCCGGGAACAGTGTCCGTGTCTGTTGTTGCCGATCAGGCGGGCGTAGCGTATAATATCGGTCCATCTGAATTTTCTATTCCCGGATTTGAGGGAACCGATAAGTTCACGAAGTTCCGGGGCGTGTCGACCACAGCAATGGCGGGGGGCAGCGCGCGCGAAGGATATGTTGCGACCGCCGGTGATCTGGATGTGGCAAAGAAAGCAATGACTGATGGGTTGATCTCTGCGGCAAAGCAGGAGGTGGAAAAGAATATTCCAAAAGGATCGGTGATATTGCCGTCAGCTACGCAGCAAAGCGCAATGGAGCTTTTCTCGGATGCTCCCGACTCAGACGGAAAATATACCGCACGGTTAAAGGCGACATTCAGCGTGTTCGTGTTTTCAGAAAATGATATTGCTGCGCTTGCAGAGCATGAGCTGGCAAAGCGTCTGTTGCCGTCGCAAAAGTCATTACCGCATACTCGCGTATTATCGTATGAAGGAGAGGAGTTTAAGCAGGGAAAGACAGCGCTGAGCTTCACGGTAAAAGCGAATGAGCTGGTCTCTGGAGTCGTGAATGTTGACGCATTAAGGGAATCGCTTGCCGGAAAGGGTGAAGTCGAGATTCGGTCTCTTTTGAAAGAATATGATACAATGGAAAGTGCCGAGGTGATATTTTCTCCACGTTGGATATCACTTGCCCCGGAAAACACGAAGCGGATAATCGTCACCATTGAGGATCAATAGCTGGGGTAGTGTGGTATATTTTTCCCACAGTGTCGCGTGGGGGGTTGACTTGTGCTTGGTAATTTGTTAAAAATAATCCTATCTATGTCAAATGAGAAAATTCGTCGGGAGGGGATAGTTCATGAGAATCTGTCCAATGGTTTGTTTCGCGTAGTGATGGACGATGATGGGTCGACGGTACATGCTCATTTGTCAGGGAAAATGCGACTGCATTACATTAAGGTTTTATTGGGTGATAAGGTGATTATCGAATTTAGCCCTTATGACACAAAAAAGGGTAGAATTGTTCAGCGCTTAAAGATTTAAAAATAGTATGAAAGTACGGGCATCGGTAAAGAAAATTTGTGCGAAGTGCAAGTCCGTCCGACGACAAGGACGGGTGTATGTCATTTGCAAGAATCCAAAACATAAACAACGACAGAAATAATCATATGCCACGAATTTCCGGTATTGCGATACCAGACAATAAAAAAATGGGTGTAGCGTTGACGTATATCTACGGCATCGGTCCGGCGCGCGCAAAAGAAGTGTTGAAGCAAGCGCGAGTGGATGAGGACAAGCGAGCGCACTTGTTGACGGCGGAGGAGACGAACCGCTTGAAAGAGATCATCGAAAAAAGTTTTAAGATCGAAGGAGATCTTAAACGTGAGATCATGTTGCATGTGAAGCGGATGAAAGATATCAAATGTTATCGAGGCGTTCGTCATATGCGTGGGTTGCCGGTGCATGGTCAGCGAACAAAGACGAATTCACGGACACGGCGAGGTAACGTGAGAAAAACAGCAGGGTCCGGTCGGCGAGCAGTTGAAAAGAAATAATTTATCCGTATGGGAAAAAAGAAAGTATTAACACAAAATGAGGAGGCGCTTATCAAAGAAACCACAGAGCAAGAATCTGCGGCAAAAAAGATCGCGGGTGGTGCGGCATCAAAACGATTTGTAAAAGCGGGACAGGCTCATGTGCAAGCAACATACAACAATACGATCGTTTCCATTGCAGATGACAAAGGGAATGTGCTTGCGTGGGCATCAGCGGGGGCGCTTGGATTTAAAGGAGCAAAGAAAGCAACTCCATATGCGGCATCCCAGGTTGTTGCAACGGTAATGGAAAAAGTAAAGAAGTCGGGACTGCAGGACGTCATTATATATGTAAAAGGAATTGGATCCGGCAGAGAATCAGCGGTGCGGTCGCTTGCCGGGGGTTTTAATGTTATTTCTATCGCGGATGTAACGCCGATCCCGCACAACGGGTGCAGACCGCCGAAGGTAAGACGCGTATAAAACTATGATTGATGCAAAATGCAGTAAATGTCGTCGGGCGGGAGAGAAACTCTTTTTGAAGGGTGAGCGGTGCTTTGGCCCGAAATGTTCGATCGCGAAAGATGCGGGTGCTCCCGGTATGCACGGCGCGAAAAAGAGACGAGGTCGCGGTGGTTCTGAATATGGAACGCAGCTTCGTGAGAAGCAAAAAGTGAAACAGAGCTACGGTATTCGTGAACGTCAGTTCAGGAAATACTTTGATGCGGCATCAAAGAGTCGCGGACGCACATCGGGTATCTTGACGCAATTGCTTGAAACTCGTCTTGACAATGTGGTATTTCGTCTCGGATTCGCGGGATCTCGAAGTCAGGCACGCCAAATGGTTGGTCATGGACATTTTGCAGTGAACGGCAGACGTGTTGATATTCCTTCGTATCAAGTGAAAACAGGGGATATTATCACGATTCGCGAGGGATCTGCCGGGAAGAAGATATTTAACGATCTTCGCACGGTCATTAAGAAATATGATGCACCGGAGTGGCTTGCTATTGATAAAGAGGCATTAAAGGGAGAGGTGAAACGTACGCCGACCGAAGAGGAATCGGAAATGCCATTCAATTTACAGTTAATCATTGAGTTTTATTCACGTTAATATTAATCGGATCTCGGTGGGAAGTGTGCCTTTTCATTGAGATTCATTACACATGCCAATCACTGCACCACACACACCGCGCGTTATTTCCAAGGAAGACGCAAAAGCGGTCATTGAAGTTGAAGGGTTATATCCCGGGTACGGTATGACGCTTGGAAATGCGTTGCGCCGCGTATTGCTTTCATCTCTTGAAGGCGCCGCGGTCACTGTTGTGAAGATCAAGGGCGTGTCCCATGAGTTCTCAACCATTCCTTCTGTTATGGAGGATGTGGTGCAGATATTGCTTAATATCAAGCGATTGCGTTTTTCCATGCATTCCGATGAACCGCAGAAAGTGACCATTAAGGCGCAGGGTGAACGCGCCGTGACTGCAGCGGATATCGAAGCACCGAGCCAAGTGACGGTTGTGAGTTCCTCTGCCGCACACATTGCGACATTGACCGACAAAAAAGCGGCGTTTGAGGTTGAAATGACCATTGAAAAAGGATTTGGATACGTTCCGGTTGAAGTGCGCCGCACGGAAAAGATGGAGGTGGGAACGATCGCAGTCGATGCCATTTTTACTCCGATCCGAAAGATCAATTATGAAGTTGAGAATATGCGCGTAGGCGAGCGAACCGATTACAATCGCTTGCGCTTTATAATCGAAACAGACGGAACCATCAGTCCCGAGGATGCATTCACCAAAGGATCTGAAATTTTAGTGGATCAGTTCAAGGAATTATCATCGCTTACCGGAGGCACAGAAAAGGAATCGGGTGGCGCAGAGGATGTAGTGAAAGAAGGCGAAGAATCACATGGCGTACGTGTTGACGATCTTGGTTTGTCAGCGCGTGTTGCGCACGCATTGGAAAACGCAGGCATCGCTACCATCGGCGATCTTATCGCAAAGAATGAATCAGATGTTGATGCATTGGAAGGCATGGGAGAAAAAGGAATGACCGATCTTAAGAAGGCAATGAAGAAGCTCGGTGTACATTTTACCGAGGAAACAAAATAAGCAATGAAACATTTAAAGAAAGGAAGAAAATTTCATAGGGAAACAGGCCAGCGTCAAGCATTGATGAAGGCGTTGTTGACCGCACTGATCACGAGCGGCAAGATCAAAACGACCGAGGCAAAGGCAAAAGAATTACGCCCGGCGATCGAAAAGATGGTAACTCGCGCAAAGGTAAAGAATGTTCAGAACGTGCGCTTGATCCGCAAGACCCTTGCGCCAACCGTAACGAAGAAATTATTCGATGAGATCGCTGAGAAATATAAGGAGCGAAAAGGCGGCTATACGCGTATCGTAAAGCTTGGCCAGCGACGATCTGACGGATCAAAGGTTGCACATATTGAATTTGTATAGTATTTTTGTATCGCGTATGAAACGAACATTACACACAATTGATGCTTCAGAAAAAACACTCGGACGACTCGCTTCGGAAGTCGTGATGTTGTTGCGTGGGAAGAATAAGCCGACATTCGAGCGGTACATTGACGGCGGAGACAGCGTGGCGGTATTTAATCTCGACAGTATGAAAATTATCGGAACGGCAAAGGCCGAGCAGAAGGAATATTTTCGTCA
>Ga0154789_137_pt2 | contig 9341 bp, 8 predicted proteins | sample Rifle2008BG16ft_FD_105797 | JGI IMG/M metagenome (GOLD analysis project Ga0154789, IMG submission 105797) | Candidatus Azambacteria bacterium RBG_16_47_10
TCCCATAATGCGAATGCATGTCCGCCGCCGTTTGCAGTTCCATCTACAAAACACTGTCCCGGCAGGGGCTGAAAAATATCTATGATCTCATGTAAAAGAACAGGAATGTGGATTGTGTCGTTCATCATATGCCAAGTTCACCCATTCGTTCTGCTATTGCGTTACTTTCGCTTTCTGTCACTTTCTTATACTGCTCCCATTTCTCCTCGTCCCATATTTCGATCTTATCATACAGGCCGGTAACCACCGCTTTTTTCCCGATTCCCGCAAACTTCCGCAGATAATCGGGAATGATCACACGCCCCTGCTTATCCATATCGATATCCATCGCGCCGGAAAGCATGTGACGATTAAATGCTCTGCTGTCTGCCTTTGCAATGGAGAGTTTGGCAATCTTTGCCGCTTCAACTTCCCATTCCTTCATCGGATACAGCAAAAGACATTCATCCAATCCCTTCGTTACCACCGCTCCATTTTCAAGTTGCTTGCGAAACTTCACCGGAACAGCGATCCTTCCTTTTTCATCTAGCGTATGGCGATATTCTCCGATGAACATGATTTCTGTGTTTCCAGTGATAATAAGGAAAGAAGTGAGTTATCCACAATATGCATAGATTATCCCCACTTTTATCCACCTTTCTCCATTATATACCACTTTTATACAAAACAAAACCACTTACACCCAATTTTCTTCTCCAGCACAAAGAAACAGAAAAACCCCTTTAAATAAGGGTTTTTCATATACATACCATATTCATTAAGAAGTTATGCACAACTGCCCTGGTGCGCAAATAAAAAACAGCGCCCACAATGCGCTGTTTTTTACCTTAGGGGGTGCGGGATCAAAGAAGATAGTCGGCGGGATTCACCGTACCACCGACAGGGATCAAAAGCCCGGGAACAGAAGCGCTCTTGAGCAACGAATAGGTCGATGATGCAAATATGGTGAAATGAAGATGCGGGCCCGTCGAATATCCTGTTGATCCGACATATCCTATGAGATCGCCGGTCGCAACCTCTTGCCCCACTTTCACCTTCTGAAGCGACATATGACCATAGAGCGTCGTAATACTCTTATCCCCGTGATCGATCGCAACCCACTTACCGTATGCATACCTGCCATTATCTCCTACTCCTATGACACGCCCGGAAAGCGCGGCCTTTATCGGTGTTCCCGTCGGCGCTCCAATATCAATGCCGTTGTGAAAATCATATGCCGCTTTCCAATTCGGCTTCCCATACCCTTGTGTGATCCGGGGATTATCGATAGGCCATCGGAGTAATCCGACTCCCGCCGTGAGTTTCTCCTTATCGATAGCGAGACGCATTTTCGCTTCAAGCGTATTGATCTCTTTTTCGATATTCGCACTTTTTTTCGCAATATCGGCAAGCAAGCGCTGATATTCTTTCTCCTTGTTATTGGTCTGTACGAGCAATGTTTGCTTCCCCGCCTTTTGATCGTTCACGATCTCACGCTGATTCTCATATTCATTATGCAAGTCATTAAGTCCGCTCTTCTCTTTTTCCTGCGATTGTTTAAATAAGGTCAACTCATCCTTGAATGTCTTGAGATCCGTAATATTCTTCTCTATTTCCCGTTGGAGTCCGATGAGGTATTGTTGTTGGCTGAATATATCGGAAAAACTGCCACCGGCTAGCACAACCGCAAGCACATTTTTCTCGTCGTTCATCGATATAAGACGCAACGTATGCGCGATCTGCGCCTTTGCGCGCTCGATCTCCTCCCCTTTTACCGTAATCTGTTCTTTCAATTCCTCGATGCGAATACCTGTCTCGTATATCCTCTCCTGCGTCTTGGTCAAAGAGATCGTGAGCGTTGTGATCTCTTTGTTGATCTTCGCTATTTCACCGCGAAGCGATGTGCCCGTTTCCTTTGTTTGATCAAGCTGCGCCTGATACTCGGCATTTTTTTTCTGCAATTCTTGTATCTCACTCTCTTTATCCGCGATCTGCTTTTTCAAATCATCAATGATCGATGCATGCGACGGCGATGGCACAAGCGCAAAAAACACAAGACCTACCAGGAACGTATAAAAACAATACTGGTATAATTTCTTAAGCATGATTTATATCATTGCGATCGCTTCACGTATGCGCCGAAGTGATTCTTCTTTTCCCAGCACATCGGCGATCTCCACCGGCCCCGGAGATGCCTCAAGACCTGATAGCGCGACTCGCAAAGGCCAGTATGTCTCGCCGTTCCCAAACTGCGCAGCAACGACACCAAGCGCCTCCTTTATCTTTTCTCCGGCAAATTCCGCATCGCTCAATTTCTCAAACTCATCCACTGACGCCGATAAACTCTCTTTTGCGCGCGCTGCGTCACTTTTTTTCCATACCAGTATTTCCTTCGCATATGCCGGCACAGCGAAGAAAAATCCGGCGAGCACAACGATATCCGAAAGTTTTTTCAAACGATCCTTTTCGATCGCGATGATCTTCATGACGCGCTCACGGGACATATGCGCATCCGCAAGACCCGCCCGCTCAAGGTATGGAAGACATAGTGCATATAATTCTGCATCGCTTTTCTGCCGGATATAATGCGTATTGAACCAATCAAGTTTCTGCATATTAAATACCGCATTTGATCGTTGCACCTGCGAAAGATCAAAACATTGTTCAAGCTCGGAAAGCGAGTACAACTCCCGTTCGGTGCCCGGATTCCACCCCAAGAACATCAAAAAATTGATGAGTGCTTCCGGCAAATACCCCTCCTCCTTGTATTCCAAAATTGATTTTGCACCGTGCCGTTTTGAAAGTTTGCTTTTATCTTGTCCAAGAAGAAGCGGAAGATGCCCGTACACCGGGGATTGAAATCCGAACGCCTCCGCTAAGAGAATCTGTTTTGGCGTGTTTGAAATATGATCCTCCCCGCGAATAACGTGCGATATCCGCATGCGCTCGTCATCAACCACCGCGGCGAAATTATAGAGTGGCTCATCAAAGCTCTTTGCGATGGTAAAATCGCCGATAAGCTCCGTATCGACCTCGATCTTCCCCTTCACTGCATCGATAAAAGCCAACTTCCTTGCCGGCGTTCGAAACCTGATGACCGATGACATTCCCTCTTTTTTCTTTTGATCTGTTTCCGCACGCGGCAAACCGGCGCATCGCCCGGAATATTTTGGCGGAAAACCGCTTGCCATCATATAGTTTTTCTGCGCTTCAAGCTCTTCTTTCGTACAGAAACAATGATATGCAAGATCTTTTTCAAACAGGATATCAAGATGCTTCTTATACAGATCGATCCGTTCGCTTTGATGATATGGGCCATATCCCCCATCTTTATGCGGCCCTTCGTCCCAGGTAAGCCCCAGCCACGTAAGCCCGGCGAGAATATCTTCCTCGTACTTTTTTTCCGATCGCGCGGTATCGGTATCTTCAATGCGTACGATAAATACCCCTCCGTGCTTTTTAGCAAACAAATAGTTAAACAACGCGGTACGCGCAGTTCCCACATGAAAAAGCCCCGTCGGACTTGGAGCAATGCGCACCCTTATGTTGTGTGAAATGTTTTTTGCTTCCATTTTTTCGTCTCTACTTTCTGATTTCTAGATTTTATTTTCTAGATTCTGTCCCTTACACCACTCCTCGCAATTCCAAAATTTCTTTTGCAATAAGTTCCGCGGCATTCGGCGTGGCAAATGTTGCGGCTCCGGATGCCATGCGCACGATCGCGACCGGATCATCTGCAATCGCGATAATATTGGACAATAAAAGATTTGGAGTGAGATTATCTTCTTCGATCACGATCGTGCCTCCTGATTTCGCATATTCGTACGCATTGATGCGCTGGTGATCTTGCGCCGCACTTTTTAAAGGAATAAGAATGCTCGGCTTACCGCATGCCGCCAATTCAAAAATACTTGTCGCACCCGCGCGCGATATCACAATGTCTGCAAGTGTGAATGCGAATTTCATCTCTTCGGTAAGAAACGGATACAGGTGATAATACCCTCCCGGATTATCTCCTATCATTGCATGCGCGTCCCCTTTTACTGATCCGTACTGCTCGGGTCCGCATAAGTGAATCACTTCATATTTCGCCAATAATTTTGGCAGGATCTGGACAATGGTCTCATTTATGATCTTTGACCCCTGGGACCCACCCACAATAAGCACTACTTTTCGATTTGAAACGATCTCAAAGAATAGGCGCGCCTTTTTCTGATCCTGATTGCACAGATCTTCTCGTACCGGCATGCCGACCACCGCCGTCTTTTCCACCGGAAATCGCAATGCTGCATTTTGAAACGCGGTGCCGATGCGCTTGGCAAATTTCGCGCCAATACGATTGGAAATACCCGGCACCGTATCCGATTCATGAATAACGCGGGATGGAATGAAAAACAACCAACTCGCAAACACAACAGGAAAACTGCCGTATCCTCCTTTAGAAAACACCGCATCGGGCATATTCCAAAAAAGGATCCATATCGCCTGCATGATCACAAACGGGAATTTTATCATATCCACGATCGTCAAGGGACTGATATATCTGCGGAGCTTACTGGACATGATATATCGCTGATCGACCCCTTCACGCCGCAATACCTCTTCAGAAACACGGCCAAACCGGGCACCGACATAAAGAAAGCGGATGTCTTCGATCCCCCGCTCCTTCGCAAGCGTCTTTACTTTTCTCGCAACAGCGATCAATGGAAAAATATGCCCCCCTGTTCCTCCTCCGGTAAGAATTATAAGCATAAATGCCGGTTAAAAATTACACACGCCCTTCCTCTGAAGTTCTCTGTATATTATATACTACTCCACAGGCGGTCAATAAAACAACATACGACGTACTCCCGTAGCTGATGAACGGCAATGGGATGCCGGTCAATGGGATCATGCCGGATATGGCGCTGATATTGATCGTTGCCTGAATAAGGATCCATGATACAATGCCTCCCGCAAGGATGCTCCCAAATACAGTGGGCGCGGCGCGCGCGATCGCATACCCATACCACCCCAACATGCCAAAAAGTGCGATCACCGCCGCAATACCCAGAAAGCCAAGCTCTTGTCCTACCACCGCAACGATGGAATCGCCCATCGGTTCCGGAAGATATACGGTTGATTTCTGCTGTGATTGCCCATACCCCAATCCGAACACCCCGCTTTCCCCTATCATACGAAGCGCCGTATTGATCTGATACGCTTTATCGGCAATGTCGCTTCGCATCCCTAAAAACACTTCAACGCGATCACGCTCATATCCGAGCCCGAACACGAAGATCCCAAGCACCATGAAGCCGAGTAAAATAACCGCGCCAACATGTGCCATCTTCGCGCCGGCGAGGAAATAAACAAACAAAGCGGTAGACATCACGACACTCAGCGTTCCCAGATCGGGCTGAGCAATCAGCAAAAGCCCGACTACGCCGCTAATGCATAAAAAAGGAATAAAGCTTTCCTTCATATGTGTAATGTCGCGCTTTCGCGACTCAAAAAGCGCCGCGAGATACACGACGGAAGCAAACTTCAGTAATTCCGACGGCTGAAAAGAGAAAAATCCAAAATCGACCCATCGCGTCGCCTTTCCTATCTGTATGCCAAGCTGCGGCACGAACACGAGCATCATCAAAACAATAGAAAAAAGCATCATGGGTAGCGCGAGCTTTTTCAATCGCTGATGTGGAAATCTGCTTGCGAAAAAAAAGAGTGCGATACCGGGGATCACACCGCTGAAGACCTGATGCTTCAGATAATAATAATTATCTCCGGTATGACGAAATGCAAGCACTGCAGATGCTGTTGCGAGTATCGTTAATCCGAACAACACAAGGCCTCCCACGCTAAATAAAAAACCATTGTTTTGCGAAGCATTTCTCATAACGATCGAATATCAAAAATAGAGCGGGGATCCGGAAAAATACTTGGTATATGCGCCATGCATACATGCCTTTTTCCCATTTACGATGACCCCAACAACACCCTCGCTGTATTGATACGGATCTTTGAATGTCGCTTTGTCGCGTATCGTCTCCGGAGAAAAAAGCGTGATATCGGCATGATATCCTTCACGCAACTCTCCGCGACCGGCAATGCCGAAACGGCGCGCAGGAACGCTTGTTATCTTTGCGACCGCCTGCTCCCATGTAAGAACTTTCTTTTCGATGACATATTTCCTGAATAATCGAGGAAACGTACCGAATGATCGCGGGTGAGGAAGATCGGCACGGGATGTCGCCGGATGCATCTCATATCCGACGCCCGATGACGCAATAAGAGAAAGCGGATGTCCGACCCCCATACCTACATTCACTTCATCAAGCACATGCGCGAACGCGATCACCTGGAATCGGGAACCGATCAATAACTCCACGATAACATCTTCCGGAGACATACCCATATTCTGCGCGATCTCCGCAATCGTTTTCCCGATATATACGGCATCGGGGGCACGCGATGCGATAGTTATTTTATCGTACTCGATCGCCTGTGCGCGCAGGTCCTTTATGATCTGTGCACGCTCAAATGTATTATGTAAACGCTTCCCCATCATCTCGGGACCACCAACCTTTACCCACGCCGGCAACAACAGATACAACATAAGCCCGCTTGATGCGTACGGAAACACATCAAGGGTCACCGACACCCCTTGTTCCGCCGCGCGTTCTATTGCCTCGATCGCTTTTTTAAAATTAGGCCAGAATTTTCGATTCACCACCTTCAGATGAGAAATATGCAGAGAAAACCCAAATTCACGGGCGTGATCGATCGCCGCATGGAGTGAATCGAGAAATTTATCCGACTCATCTTTGAGATGAATGGTAACGATCTTGTTATGTTTTTTTACCGCCGCATACACGCTTTCCAAATGATCGGAAAAATGCCTGTCTTGGGATAAATACGCAAATCCGATGGAGAGTCCACACGATCCCTCCATCAAAGATTGTTCAAGCAAGAAAGCAGCGATCTCATTTTCCTGCGGAGATGGTTGGCGATACTCCCCTTTCAATATTCCTTTTATCAGCGTATTGTATCCGGTCAGTGTCCCAAAATTGACCGCAAGTTTTTTTTCTTTCAGTTTATCGAGAAATTCCGATGTTCGGAGCCAGTCAACATTGATCTGCGAAGGATTTGTCCATCGTTGTTCGCTATCGATCACATTCCCCGAAACCAGCGGTGCAAGCGAATACCCGCAATTGCCGCCGATGATCGTTGTGATTCCCTGACTCAGTAAGCTTTCCTGTCCGGGTTCGGTGAACAATGTAAGATATGTGTCGGAATGATTCAGCACATCGATAAAACCGGGAGTGATATACAGTCCGGTCGCATCGATAACGGTTTTTGCCTGCGCATCTTTCAGGTCGCCAATGCGTACGATCACGTCTTTTTCCACGGCGACATCCGCCACAAACTTTTCTTTTATGCCGCTGCCGTCAATGACCGTGCCGTTTTTAATAATGATGTCGTACATATCATCATTATACTACAATCAATCGCTTCCGGCACAGATGGTGCTGGCTACAAACTCCGATCGAGCACGAACAATGCGATGCCGAGAAACGCCGCGATGGCGGAGATGATCCAAAAGCGCATCGTTACTTTTGTTTCCGGCCAGCCGATCGCCTCGAAATGATGGTGGATAGGCGTAGAAAGAAATATCTTTTTCCCGCCGCGCAGTTTTTTCGACGACAACTGAACCAATACCGAGAGCGATTCCATCACCATAATGAGCGCAAACAATGGAAGAAAGAACATCGTGTTGGTGAGCATCGCAATAACGCCAAGCGACACGCCAAGCGCCATAGCCCCCGTATCCCCCATAAAAAACCGAGCGGGGTTTATGTTAAACCACAGAAACGCAAGGAGCGCTCCCACCACGACCGCACAAAACACCGCGAGCTCCGGCTTCCCGAGCGCCGCCGCAACGAATATGTATGATGCAAATGCGATCGCGGTCACGCCGCCCGCAAGGCCATCGAGACCATCGGTGATGTTGGTCGAGTGCGCCGTTGCCGTAATGATGAATACAAAAATAGGAATATACCACAGCCCTATCTCAAAATCGCCAATAAATGGCACATGAATAAAACTCCAATCAAGCTTGAAATAAAACCACCACGCCCCGATGAACGCAACGGCAAGATAAAACAAAAGTCGTTCCCGCATACGCAAGCCACCCCCATTCTTGCCGATCTTTAAAATACCCAACAGATCATCAAATAATCCGATGATCGCGGCAACGACCATGATGCCAAGCGGCAAATAGGTCTGTTCGCGTGTAAGAAAATTCAGCTTTGCAAATATCGTGTCCGGCGTAAGCGCGGCAAGCGCGGAGAAAACCAGCGCAATCATAAGCACCGTTCCCCATATCAGAATACCTCCCATCGTCGGTGTCCCCTCTTTTCCCGCATGCATACTCGCAAATATCGGCGCGCTTTCCGCGGAGCGTATCTGTTTTCCTAAACGATATTTATATAAAAAATGCGTCAGCAACGGCGTGGCAAGCAGTGCCACCGCAAACGAAAGCGCTGAAAATCCTAAAATTTTTATAACAAGAAACGGATCGATCATGAAAATATCATTATTTATTGCGCACCTCGCCGATAAGCCGATTGGTGTCTTGCGCCCTGTTTTTCGAACCAAGCACCACGATAACGACACCATCATCCATTGCTGTGATCATAGACTCTCCTGCCTGCTCCGTGAATCCGGTTTTACTCCCTTTTACCCCGCTTATTTTTTTCTGCACGATAGGATTATTCGAAAAAAGGTGATGCGGCGTATTTTCACCTACAGCATACACGGTATCCGCTTTTTTCAAAAGTGCTTCCCATATTTTTTCATGGCGCAAAGAATATGACGCAAGCAAAGAAAGGTCGAATGCAGTGGAATAATGTCCATTGTGATCAAGCCCTGAGGGATTTTCAAAATGCGTTTCATTCATGCCGAGTTCGCGCGCCTTTTCATTCATGCGTACGATAAGATCGTCTCCTTTTTCTTTAACGTGATCCTCAAACGCGACCGCCGCATCATTACTTGAAACAATAAGCATCATTTTCATGAGATCAGCCGCGCGAAATCGCTCTCCTGTACGCATATACCCGGCAACACCCTCTGTCGCAACCGCATTTTCCGTGATCGTAACGATCTCATCATCGGGAATCATCTCTGCTACAATGGTCGCCGTCATAAGCTTTGTTAAGCTTGCCGGCGCTCGCCGCACGCGACTGTTCTTTTCATGGGTAACTTCAACCGGTATCGTCCCGCGCGCAACGATATATGCCTCCGCGGAAAGCGAGGGTATATGAGAATCAGAAACAGGCGGTTGTGCTGAAACAATGATCGGTATATTGTCCGCATCTCCT
>Ga0154789_129_pt3 | contig 9112 bp, 11 predicted proteins | sample Rifle2008BG16ft_FD_105797 | JGI IMG/M metagenome (GOLD analysis project Ga0154789, IMG submission 105797) | Candidatus Azambacteria bacterium RBG_16_47_10
CGCGAATAAATAAGGCTTCATCTTCGGATGTCCCTTTGCTTTCTTGTGCCCGATATGCACGCCGGCATCGATCATTTTTTGCATCATCTCCATGTTTTTCTTTTTGTTTCTATATATATGAGAACCGCCTGAAGTTGGCGGAACGTATCAATGGTACCATAACAAAATTATTTTGCAAGACCCCGATACCCCTATAGGGGTATCGGGGTCTTCGGACTAAAAACCTTTATTTTTCTTCAATAAATCCCCGAGCTGCGGCTGTTATTTCCTCTTCGGTCGCTCCCCGCGCCTCCACTTCCGCGCGATGCACCGTATTGCCGTGTTCACTGATCTTTGCTATTACCCCTTCTTCCGTCTCGTCTTCAGCAACAAACGGACACGAAAGCCCAAAATTGCTGCATTTGATCGTTTTCATATAGATGTTTATATAATGATTATTATAATAATGCTGTTACACCATTATACTATACCTCCGTCACTCCTGCACCTGCTCTTCGCTTGAAGTTGCTGTTGGCCCCGTATCTTCTGCGGGTGCAACGTCCGGCACTGCAACTTCTCCGCCATTCTCCACATTGCCTCCGTCACCGGTTGTGCTCTGCATCGTCTCATCCGTGGTGAAGGTGGTTATTTCGCTTTCCTCGGTACTTGTGGCCGTTTCATCGTTGGAAGCGGTACTCTGTTCACTCTCACTATTTTGTGGCTCAAACATGCTCTGCTCTCCGGCGTTGCTATTTTCTTCTCTATCGTCATTTCCATCACTTCTACTGTGCTCATTGTTTTCGTTGTTTCCATTTTTACCATTGTCGCTATCCTGCTCATCACCGCTATTATCTTCATCCTCGACAGAAAGATCCTCACTGTGCGAAGAAACGCTAAAGAGAGAATCGTTACTAAGCAGCAGGGTGATAGGATCCACCACGCACTGCGGGGCGATCGGATTTTCATCTTCATAAAAGGTATACATGCGTTCCGCGACATACGCGGCATCGGTGAGCTGTTGTGTTGTTGAGCCGTTGGTGTTTCCGATAATTTGTTCGATTTTCGCAAGCGCATCGCGCACGGTGGAGTTATAGGTAAGTCCGAGATGGTCGAACGCGGCGGAGCCGTCATCGGCACCCGCGATCAGCGCGTTGATATCAAGATGGCCGGAAACCAAGTTCAGCTCATCACCCAGTGCCATTGCCGTCGCCTTGCATCGTTTTGATAAAATATTGTTCCCGGAAGGGCAGTTAGGAGTCCAGAGCGCCTCGCAAATTTCCGCGCCGGTGATGTTATAGAAAATACCTGAAAAATTATCGGTCATCGCGTGTATCTCGTTTGTCCAATCGCTTTCCCCTTCGCCGCCGGCACACCCGTCATGGTTTCTCCAATACCCGATGGAAAGCGCGTTGCACATCGTCGGCGGACGCTCGATCGTTGCCGTCACATTAATGACATGTGCCTCGAATGCCGCCAGATAGATGACTGAATTGGAAAACACCAACAACAACGCCAGCGAGGCGGGAATATGCGCGATCAGCAATTTTTTAAGAAATAATTTCAACATCATTGTGCATTTATTTTCTTATTCGCATATACCGTGATAACCCCCAAATGAGGGATCCGCACATTGTGGCCCAACACCTGAAACGTCTTACCGACGACATCTTCATATGCGACTGGCGCATCGCCGGTAAAATTCGCATCGCCTTTTGTTGTCAGTGTGCCATCACTCATCGTAACCACGCGGTGGATCACAAACGTGTTGTTGCTTTTATTTCGATACACGATAACATCTCCAATTCGTATATCGCTTTTTCCTTGTACCCCCTGCACGAAGATGAGATCTCCTTCTTTCAACACGGGCCACATGGAACCGGAGGTGATCGCCGCCATCGGATACGGCGTTTCAAGCGACCACGCAAGGAATTTAGGCAGCCCGAGCACGATGCCGGCAACAATAAAACCATACGTGAGCATACTCACCGCCCACTTTAAAAAAGATCGTTTTCTCGGCGATGCACTATGCGGCTGTTTTGTGTGCGTCATTGCGTTTTCCATACAATATGATTCTATGGCCAAACCACGTTATAATCCGAATGTCGGGATCTTAAATAAATACATTCTTCCCGTGTAATTTGCATCCACCTGCGCAGACGCCGGCACATACGTGATGAACTCGATCTTCTCTTCCGCGCGCGGTGCGAGGGTAAAATAATTTTTGCTGATATCAACGATATCCGCGAGCCTTCCTGTTTCAACAATAATGATATACATCGGTATCGGTGTACCGTTGGCGATATTCACCCGCCGCACCGCGGATGTCCCGCGTGACAGGTCGCCGAAATCAAGCGCCTCCGTCGTCGGGTTCACTCCAACCCTTCCCTCGCCATCAACCACATGCACCATCGCGCGATACTTGTTCGCATCAAGGGCGATATAAAAAGCGGAAAGAAAAGCGATGATGAGCAACACGCCAATGATCTTATCCCGGAGGCGCAGCGGTCGCCCGGCTGTTTTTTCTATCCAAGCCGAGAAACTCCGTTTTGGCTTCTGCGCTTCTTCCGTGATATCCATGCCCATCTCGTGTACGGATACCGACTGCCCCATCCTTTCCCGGAGCCATGCCGAAAAACTTTTTCTCGGCCTTTGCGGCTCCCCTATGATCTTTATGTTTTCCATATAGGTATGCGTTATGTATTAATCACTCTGCCCTCCAACCTGTGTCACAAGCACAAGTTGGAGAAAGAAAGATCAACATTTCAATACACATTCGTGACTTCTACCCAAATGTCACAGCCAAACACCTGATGTTCAAGGCCTGCCGGCAATTCCCATCCTTGGTGTGTCCAATCCTGAGCGCACTGGCCTCCAAAGCATGGCACATCCAGATCGACAATCCATTGGTCAGAAAGATCTATACCCAATGTTTTGTCGAGATGCCCTGTGCCTAAAGCAGTTTGCCAATCATGGAACGCATCTATTCCGGTATCACCCTCTTCGACATACTTAGGATGCTTGGATAGATACGAACAAAGGATCGGATAACACGTCGCATAGTACGGGTCATTGGGGTCGCCGGGATTTGTCGGCGTACTATTGTGACAGAACTCCGTATTCTCGGGGGTATCCACGCGCGGCTTCGGTTTCTGTTTCACGACATAGTCGATCTTTTTCACGCGTTGCTGTGTCGTGGCGGAAAACGAGTCGCTTGTTTCAACCGAGAACCCTCCCAATATGACCTCCTGCGGAAATACTGTGCCAAAATCAATTGCCGCCGCATGAACCCTCAAGGCATTTTCGATCGTCGCCGTCACATTAATGACGTGCGCCTCAAATGCCGCAAACATCGGAACCATCACCAACCCCACTCCCAACACCAGAAGTCCAAGTATTAATTTCTTTTTCATGGAAGTTGTTCCAAAGCGCATTTCCTAACGAAAAACGCTCAAGAAATTAATAGTAGTTACTGTACTCTGGAAACACCGGTCACTTCGATCCAGAGGTCGCAACCAAACAGATCGCTCTCGTTTGCCGCGGGCTGGATGTAATCATCAGGATTTGCCTCCGAATTATTTTCAAGCACGAACGCATCCCAATCCTGCGAGCAGGTGCCTTCAAAACACGGCACGCGCAGATCGATGTTCCATGTGTCCAACGCATCGCTTTCCGACTTTGCTAAGCGCCCTGCCACCTTTGTATCTTCAGTGGTGGCAGCATTCCAAATCCCTGGCAATCCATGGAATGCGTTAATGCCAGCGCTGTCATTCTCTACCTGCTCCACCGTTATTTCATGCTTTGAAAGGTACGGGCAGAGCACGGGAAGGATGTCGTAGTTCTCATCATCCTCACAAACGAAATTACCCTGTGCATCTTCTGTGACACGACCGTACTTCGGCAATGCGGTTGTGGCGCCGACAAGGATACATTTCGGTTTTTGCTTGATGACGTAATTGACATCATCAGCCGTTAGTTCGTCTGTGAACGATTGGCTGAACGCAATATCGATCGGTCTATCAAGTTTTTCCTGCGGGAAGACGGTGCCGTACGCGATTTCTGTCGGCGTTACCGACAACGCATTTTCGATCATCGCCGTCACGTTGATAACATGCGCTTCAAATGCCGCGAACATCGGGATGGTGATGATCGCAAGCGCCAACGCGCCGAACATTAGTAGTAATTTTTTCATGGTTTTCTTTACGGTCTCTTTTTGCTATGATAAGGGGTGCGAGGGTCCCGCTTTTGGCGGGATCTTCCCTTTTTAATGCGTAAAAACAAACCGTAATTAATTATTAATGATTATTGTTTTGACTTTTAATGATATGCTAACGTTCGACCTTTATATATCCGCTTTTTTAAGAGAATTTGGCTTTTCAGAGAACACTTAAAACACCCATACCCTGCCCCGCGTTTTTGCGCATAGGACCTGAATGCAGGAAATTCGAGAGAAACAAAAAAGGACTACTCGTCCTTTGGTACTTAATAGAACACGCTACTGAGAAAAAGGTGTCATGCCCGGATCGAATGAGCAAAAACGCCCGTACGGCAAGAGCATTTTCCGCCGCAGGCGCAGCGCATGCCGTTATGGATACAGCAAATACATGGGTCTTTAAAGAGCTTCTTCCTCCCCCGACACAGCGTGAGTTTCACGGCATTTGCCGTTTTATGCATCACCCCTGCAATTTCTTTCACCGACATCTCACTTTTATACCGCATGAAAAGCGTATCGCGCTCGGTATGCGGCAATTCCGCGACCGCATGCCATATTTCTTGCGCTTCCATTTTCACTTCAGCGCGATCAATGATCTTTTCTCCGTGCTGATCCTCGTCTTCACCGATCTCTTCAAGCTGAACCGTTCTTTTGTCGCGATAATGATTTACCAAAAGATTATGAGCGATAGTAAAAAGATATGCCCGATACGGAACCCCCTGATATTTATACTGATTCAAGTGCTCGAACGCACGAATAAAGACATCTTGCATGATGTCTTCGGCTGTTGCTTTATCGAAATTGACCCGCGCTAAGAGATATTTGCAGACGGAATCTGCATATTTTTTATATAAAACGCTGAAATACTCACCATTTCTCTGTGCCCTTTCTATAAGAATATTGTCTTCATCGCCATCCATACAATAAAGATGAATAATAACGACTTCCGACTATTCCTCAGCCACTCCATTATCCTCCCGCGCGCAGAGAAACGTCAAAACAATTATAAACAGCTTATGCACAGGGTGGACGGCACATAACAAAAACCGGCTCAATAGAGCTGTTTTTTTATGAGGGCATAATAATAACCCTGTCTTTTTTTCACCCTTCTGCTTCTTTTTCGCACAGCGCTCGAGCAATCTGCCAAATATCTCCTGCGCCAAAGGTCACGATCACGGTATTTGTCTTCGCGAGCGCCCGGACATGATCAATAACATCGTTACGATCCTCAATATACACCGCTTTTTTCTTTCCTGCGATCTCGTTCACCTTGTCTGCCATAACTGCCATATCAACCATATTTTTATTCCCCTCTTTCTTCTCACGTGCCGATGCATACACATGCATCAATACAACGCTCTCTGCATCTGTAAATGCGCCGGCAAAATCATCAAACAACGCGCGCGTACGCGAAAAAGTATGCGGTTGAAACACTGCGCAAATATGCTTGCCTTTATATTTCTCCGCGATTCCCGCAAGCGTCGCCTTAAGCTCGCTCGGATGATGCGCATAGTCATCGATAATGATCGCTCCATTGCGCTCGCCGATATATTCAAGGCGACGAGCGGTGCCGTGAAACGATTCAAGCGCGGCGCGCGCCACAGCAGGTGCGACACCGCATTCAAGCGCGGCGCGATATGCGAGATTCGCGTCAAACTGATAATGCGCTCCGGGAGAATGCAAAGAAAATTCTTCTCTATCCTCTTCGCGCACCACAACCACTTTGCAGGCGGCATTGCGCGCGACTTCCGCAAGTGTTTCATCATTATCTCCCATGATCAAAAACCCCGTTGCGGGAATAAGTGCGACGAATTTTTCAAATGCTTTGCGATAATCTTCCGGATTGGCAAAATAATCCGGGTGATCATAATCGATGTTGGTGATGATCGCCCCATGCGGCTGGTAATGCAAAAACGCTTCTTTGTATTCATCCGCCTCGAGCACAAATAACGCATCATCTTTTGAAAGATCTCCTGCAACAGCGCCACTTCCCCAATCAATCACCCTTGACCCGACGATCGCCGTCACATTTTTTTCCGCCGCCTTCAAAATATGCGCAAGCATCGCCGTGGTCGTTGTCTTTCCGTGGCTTCCCGCGACCGCAATACCCCGGTGTGCATTAAATAATTCCGCAACTACTTCCGGATATGAAAATAAAGGGATATTTCTCTCCACCGCTTCTTTCACTTCCTCATTCTCCTCTGTATATGCGTTTGACCGCACGATAGCATCAGCGCCATGCACATGCTCTTCCCCGAACTCGCTGACCGCGATGCCGAGCCGCGCAAGCACCGCATCGGTCATAAACTCATCGTGCACATCGGACCCGGTCACCGAAAATCCGTTTGCCAAAAGCACCTCGGCAAGCGCAGTCATGCCGACGCCTTTTACGCCGATCATGTGTATTTTTTTGTATTGTTTGATTCGTTCCATAGAATTATTGCTTCCTTTTCAATATTACCAATGCTCCCAGCACTCCTCCCGCCATGCCGAGAATTGCCGCAATTCCGAACGGGAATGCACCGTAGGCAAGCGCCGGCTCGATCATGCGCATCGGAGATACGGCAGAAGCACCCTCATCATATACCATGGCATGGGCCGGTTCGGCAATAAATGAACGCACGGATGATCCGGCATCATCTCGCACGCGTTCCCATGCCGCACGCACCGCAAGGGTATGACTGTCTTTTTCTCCCACCACCGATACCTGCGGTTCTTCCGTGATGTCGTCTTCAGACACAACAAACACATTGCGCGCACCCGGCGTCCGCTGATCCGTCCAGACATACGATCCGTCGCTTTTGCGTGCCGCAGAAAATCCCTTTTTCGCATGATCATATTCCACGCGCATCGCCTGCTGGCCGTGCGGATACCATAGGGTGATCACTCCCTTTTCGTTTGGAAGCACAATGCGCGACACATCGCGCGCAAGCACCATGTATCCTCCTGCGGCAAGCACCGTTCCCTGCGGAATAATAAAACGCGCCTTCGTATCGCCCGCACCGATTCCCCACTGTGAAAGATCTGCGGAATATGCGGAATCATTATGCACTTCTATCCACTCTTTTTCTCCCGTGCCGCCATCGGGCATGAATTCCGATATCGCTATGCCATGCGGATAAATAGTTGCCTCAATGGTATCTTCCGATCCTGACACCGAAAGAACCACGATATATTTTCCCGGAAACATATACCGGTGAAAGATCGATTCACCGCTTGCGACCGTACCGTCGCCGAAATTCCATATAAACGCCGCACCACTCCCCCCCTGCGTGCCGGATGCATCAAACATGATCTCGTCTCCGGCAAGCGCCGCGACATTCTCCCCCGCATCCGCAACAATACGCGGCGCGGTCGCAGCTCCTTGCGGTGAACCTAAAACGGGCGATGACGTCGTCGCGGTCTCACCCGGATCGTATTGCTGATTTTGCAATGGCGCCGCGCCCGGCGTTCCTCCTTCTCCCGCGCTTTCTTTCCATGCACCCCCATCACCGCGTTCAAGCGTCATACCATTTCCGGCAGCACCTAGATCTTTTTGATAGAGTTCCGTATCGATCGCAACACCATTATTATCAAACAGCATCAGCGTTGCGCCCGTATTGCTCAAACTCATTACCGTATCGATGACCGTCCCTGGAAATCCAGGATGATCCGTTAAAAAAATAACCGCATCATCGGCAAGCACCGCATAACCTCCCGCAGAAATAACCATCGTCCCTTGCCCGCCATTTTTCGGCGGCACATTCAGCACATGGTTTGTACCGTCATTGAATTTCCACCCGGAAATATCAATATCGGCGGAACTCGGGTTATGTATTTCTATCCACTCATGCCCATCATCAGCGCCTTTCAGGTCATATGCGATCTCAGTGATTACCACATCACCCGCACCTGCCGCAGATACGAAAAACGGCGCGTACAAAAAAAGGCACGCGGTGATAAAAAATAAGAATCGCATAATGCTTGTACTATACCAAATGCCTCTGCAAAGATAAAGAAATAAAAAGCACGGTGTTTAAAGGACACCGTGCAAACCTTTTTTACATTACAGCCAGTCTTTTATGAAATAGAGTAGCCGTGCCGCGATTTCCCGCGGGATGAATCGTATCTTGTTTCTCGTCCACGACTGGATTGAATGCGGATCATAGGGAACAGAGGAGGTGTCTGGGATAAAAACATCAAGCCCGAGCTTTTCCGCAACTTTCTTTACGCGCCAGATATGGTCGGGATGAGCGACAACGATCACCCGAGTCCATCCCTGCTTTTTACAAACCAGAAATGATTGAACGAGTACTTCGCGCGTATCAAGATACTTCCCGAATTTTCTATGCTCCCTCACAACTCCTACCATAGGAAGATCGATAAGACAATCAGCGATCTCCCATTGCAACACCATCGGAAGTTCGTACTGACGATGGAGTTCTCTTACGATCTTTGCCATCGCCTCGTTACTCGCTCCGCCGGGGATACCATCTCCCGCAAGTCCAAACGATTGCGCTAAGATCACCTGCGCTCCGCGCATAGCAGCATCGGAGCTCGTGCGCACTTTCCAGGAAAAAAAGCATTGAAAAAGCGTGCTATACGAATGAGCAACATCTGAGATAACATTCACGACACTCACCTCCCTTTTTTGTATTGTTAAACAGCTGCACCTGTGTGCAGCTGTAATATCATAAAAAATCTATTTCGTCAAATCTCTAAAACCGTTCCATATCCTCCGCGCGGATAGACGATGCCGGTTTTGTAACAGGTGCCGCCAATGGAGCTTCCAGCTCTTGTTTCTTATGAGCATGATCAGGGATCAAGCCGACATCTTCCAACGACTTTGCCAATATCTCCCGCAACCCTTCCACATCCGGACTCTTTCGTTCGCGCTTTTCTTTTTTCCGCTCCGGAGCGTTGCCATTCGTAAAAGCATGACCA
>Ga0154789_113_pt1 | contig 8721 bp, 8 predicted proteins | sample Rifle2008BG16ft_FD_105797 | JGI IMG/M metagenome (GOLD analysis project Ga0154789, IMG submission 105797) | Candidatus Azambacteria bacterium RBG_16_47_10
CGGCGATGTTTTTCCCCTTCCACGATACCTCAAGCGCTTCTTTATTAAACCGCGTCCCCTGGCATTCTTCACATTCCACATATACATCGGGAAGAAAATGCATTTCTATTCTTTTTTGTCCTTGCCCTTCGCATGCCTCGCATCGGCCGCCCTTCACGTTGAAACTGAAACGCCCGGGCTTATACCCGCGCACTTTCGCTTCTTGCGTGGCGGCAAACAGATCGCGAATGACCGTAAATGCTCCCGTATATGTCGCGGGATTTGACCGCGGCGTGCGCCCGATCGGCGACTGATCCACGTAGATCACTTTATTAAGATGCTCGATACCCGTGATCGTATCATGTTCCGCCGGCTTGGCATTCGCTTGATACAATTTCTGCGCCAGCGCTTTCGCGAGAATGTCGTCTACGAGCGTGCTTTTTCCGGAACCGGATACGCCGGTCACGCAGACAAACTGCTCAAGCGGAATCTTTACGGTTATATTTTTCAAATTGTTCGCGCGCGCGCCCGTGATCTCAATATATTTTTGCATGCCCTCGCTGCGGAGCAATGCTTCTTTTTTAATTTTCATGCTTTCGTCCGGCGCTTGCTTTTTCCCGGCAAGATATAGGCCGGTGATCGTGCGCGCTTTTTTAAGGTCTGCGGGGGAGCCTTCAAATACCACCTGTCCGCCTTGCGCTCCCGCTCCGGGACCGATCTCCACCACCCAATCCGCCGCACAGATCGTTTCTTCATCGTGCTCGACAACGATCACGGTATTACCCAGATCCCGCAGTTCTTTGAGCGTCGCGATAAGTTTCGCATTATCGCGCGGGTGCAAACCGATGGACGGTTCATCAAGAATATACAACACACCCACCAATCGGGATCCGATCTGTGTTGCAAGCCGAATGCGCTGGGCTTCGCCGCCCGCAAGCGTTTCCGATTCCCGATCAAGCGACAAATAACTCAAACCGACATCTGCCAAAAATTGCAGACGATTTTGAATTTCCTTCACGATCTGACTCGTGATCTTTTCTTCAGAGCCTACGGATTTAAGCCCGCGGAAAAATGCCCGACATTCAGCAATGGAAAGCGCGGCGATCTCGGCAATATTTTTTCCGTGAAACAGCACCGCCAGCATTTCTTTCTTGAGCCGTCGTCCTTCGCACAGATGGCATTTATGCACCACCATGTATTTCTCGATCTCCCCGCGGACCCAGTCTGAATCCGTTTCCTGCCACCGGCGCTCCATATTCGGAATAACGCCCTCAAAATTATGCGCCGCACTGCCATACAGCACCGCATGCATGGTTTCTTTCGGCAGATCCTCTACCGCCGTATCATTGATAGAAAAATTAAGATGATGGGAAAGATCCTCAAGCGCGTACCAGATCGGATTATATGCGGACGGCTGAACCGGCTTTATCGCGCCCTCGCCGATGCTTAAGCGTGCGTTATGAATAAGCAATGACGGTTCCACTTTCAGCTTTTTCCCAAGGCCAGCGCATGCAGGACACGCCCCATGCGGACTGTTAAACGAGAAACTGCGCGGTTCGATCTCAGATACTGAAATACCGCATTCCACGCATGCGAACCGCTCAGAAAATACCGCATCTTCTTTTCCTTCGCCGGCAACCGTAAGCAATCCTTCGCCGAGCTTTAACGCGGTCTCCACCGAATCGGCAAGTCGCGCCCTATCCATGCGCGCTTCTACCACCATGCGATCAATAACCACTTCGATCGAGTGTTTTTTCTGCTTATCCAGTGAAAGCAGTACCGATTCTTCGGTCGAAATGATCTGTCCGTCAACACGCACGCGGAGATACCCCGCTTTCGCGATGTTTTCAAAAATATGCCTATGCTCTCCTTTTTTATCGCGCACGAGCGGTGCAAGGATCGCGATCTCTCTTCCCTTTTCCAGTTTTATAATACTGTCGGTGATCTGCGTCGCGGTTTGTTTTGCGATCGGCTTTCCACATTGCGGACAGTGCGGCGCACCTGCGCGCGCAAACAAAAGACGGAGATAGTCATAGATCTCCGTGATCGTTCCCACGGTCGAACGAGGGTTCGGGGAAACGCTTTTTTGATCGATGGAAATTGCGGGAGAAAGCCCCTCGATCTTATCGACATCGGGCTTATCCATCACGCCTAAAAACTGCCGTGCGTACGATGAAAGAGATTCGACGTATCGGCGCTGGCCCTCTGCATACAGAGTATCGAACGCCAACGAAGACTTCCCTGATCCGGAAAGTCCGGTAATGACCACGAGGCGGTTGCGCGGCAACTCGACGCGGACATTCTTCAGATTATGCGCCCGCGCGCCTTCAATAATGATCTTGCCGTCTTTAAAGACGTCCGATTTTTTCATAGCGAGGTATTATACACCCATTGTCAAGAAAATGGAAGAGGTAATGAGATCACCTGTACTTACGCTTTTTTATAACAAGAGAGAAACTCCTTCTTAAATTCAAAGAACGTGTCATCCATGATCGATGCCCGCATGCGGTCGACCAAGTGCACGATGAAATACAAATTATGAATGGTCGCGAGACGATACGCCAAAAGCTCGTTCGCTTTAAATAAATGATGCACATACGCCTTGGTATAATTCGTACAGGTATAGCATCCGCATCCGGCTTCGATCGGCTCGAACTTTTCTTTATTGTCCGCGCGGCACATATCGTATCTCCCCTGCGCGGTAAACAGCATGCCGTTGCGCGCATGGCGCGTCGGCAATGCGCAGTCGAACAGATCAACACCTCGCTCTACACCTTCAAAAAGATCTTCTATTTCACCGATGCCAAGCATGTGCCTCGGCTTATTTTCCGGCAGCGTTTCATTTACAAGCGCGACGATGCTGGTCATATCATCTTTATCGAACGATCCGCCGATCCCGAACCCTTCAAATCCAAGATCAGCGATATACTGCGCGCTTTGTTTGCGGAGATCGGGATATCGCCCACCCTGCACGATGCCAAATAACGCCTGATCCTTCCGTGTATGCGCATCACGCGACCGCTTCGCCCACCGGTGCGTGCGCTCGATCGACGCTTTCATTTCTTCATACGAGATGAGCGGAGACGTACATTCATCGAATGCAAAAATAATATCAGCACCGATCTTCTCCTGGATCGCAATAGACCGCTCCGGTGTGAACCGATGCGTCGTGCCGTCGATGTGCGACGTGAATGTCACCCCTTCTTCATCAACACTTACTAATTTTGAGTGCTCGCTTTCCTGTTCATCGCGCGGAAGACGCTTCTCTGTTTTTTTAAGCACTTTTGTCACACCGTGTCCGCGCGCAAACCCCAGTGAGAACACCTGAAATCCTCCCGAGTCGGTCATGGTCGGACCGCCGTAATTCATAAATTTCGTGAGACCTCCGCCCTTTGCCACCGTTTCCTCTCCGGGCTGTAAAAATAGATGATATGTATTTGCTAAAATAATCTGCGCGCCAAGCGCCCGCACCTCTTCTGGCGTCAGTGATTTCACGGTTGCGAGCGTACCCACCGGAACGAACGCGGGAGTTTGCACTACGCCATGAGGCGTCTTTAAAATACCCGCTCTTCCGAGCGCGCCTTTTAATCTTTTTTCGATAGTAAATTCCAGTGCGGCCATTTCTTGTTTTTATATCTTTGCTCTATATAAATGATTCTCCACCATTTTCTCCCTGAAAAATATCCCACTGATGCTCCGCCGATAAGAAAAAATACGGTAAGCACCGCATGGATCACAAACCAGGCATCCCATGACAATCCGAGTCCGAACGCGGGAAAATCACGAACCAAGAGCTCAATGTACCACACCTCAATGAGCGCATGCAACAAAAACTGCACCAGCACGCCTAATACCGTAAACGCTGTGATATATATGATTTTTTTCATTGTACCGAGCACTTACTTCTGAGATCTTTCAGTAATGCAATATCATCTGCAACCTTATCATGCTCGGTCTCGCAGATAAAACTGAACTTCTGTAATCGCGGCTCGGCAATCAATGCTTCAAATCCGCGCAGACCGATCTTCCCCTCGCCGATATGCTCGTGCCTGTCCTTTTTCTCTCCCAGTCCGATCTGTGAATCGTTCGCGTGAAACATTTTCAGATGACTCATGCCGACAATCTGATCGAACAGATCGAATGTTTTTTTCACGCTTTCAGGATCGCGGATATCATATCCGGATGCAAACATATGTGCCGTATCAAGACACACCCCAAGACGATATCCTTTAAGCGCATCAATAAAATACGCCATGTCTTCAAACGTACTCCCAACAATGGCGCCCGCGCCGGCGGAAATCTCCATAAGAAGTTCAGTGTCATGCTCCGCATCAAGAATGCGCTTCAGATTTTCTGCGACCGCTTTCTTCGCGCTTTCTGCGTCACTGTCTTTTGCCGAACCAAGATGCGTCATGACGTATTTCGCGCCAAGCGCGCTCCCCCGCTGTAATTCATCGCGGATCATGCGCACGGAATTTTCCACGATCCTTTTTTCCGCCGATGCGAGATTAAGAATATACGGTGTATGGATATAAAACTCCTTCTGATCATACATACGCATGTTTTCGCGCATCTGCCCGACAAGCTCATCAGTGATCGGCGCCACATGCCCGCCTTGCGGTGATCGTGAAAAGATCTGAAACACCTCACAGCCGATCGCCGCCGCACGTTCGGGTGCTTTATCTATTCCTCCTGCAATGGATACATGAGCGCCAAATAGCATAAATAGAGGGTTAGGAATTAGTGGTTAGAGCGGATTAGGGATTAAAAGCTATAAACTATAAGCTAATCTCTAATTCCTAAAAGCTACCCTAATCAACTGATCACTGAAAAGCACGCAACGATGGCGGCGGTTTCGGCTCGCAACACTCTCTTCCCTAACGATACAACACGAAACCCGCTCTGGGAAGCGCGCGCGATCTCATCTTCGCTAAACCCTCCTTCCGGACCGATAAAAACATTTATTCCTTTCGCTTTTGCCGTCATTTCCCCGCATTTGCGAATATTCGCGAATGCCCCGATATTATGCGCAATGATAGTTACATATCCGCTTGCCTGCGCATGTGCGAGCGCGGCGTCAAATAACATGGTGTCTGCGATCGTCGGGATCTTTCCTCGCCGTGACTGCTCCGCCGCTTCCTGCGCGATCTTGTGCGCCCGCGCGGGATTTATCCCCAACTTCACCGAATGCTCCGAAAGAAACGGTACAAACTCGGAAACACCGATCTCTGTTCCTTTTTCAAACACCCATTCCATTTTGTCTTTTTTTAAAACACTCTGATACAGCACCAGCGGGATCGCCGGCTCGTTCGAATTTTTCGTACATGTCAGCACTTCACACACCAGCACATCTTTCTTATTTTCTTTGATCATGACAACGCACTCATTGCCGCTTCCATCAAGGACGATGATCTCATCGCCCGCCTTTTTTCGAAGTACTTTTGTCACCTGTCGGCCGATGCCGGCATCGGCGATCACAAGATCTTTTTCTGTGCTGATAGGTTCGGTAATAAAAAATCTCATAATGATATTATAAGTCGGATAACGGACAGTGTGCATGATCATGGGCACGCGCCGGGCAATATTTCCGCCCGTAATCAATACACCGATACGTAAATAAAAACCATTCTTTCTTCGGCAAGATCTGCATCAGATCCTGCTCTATTTTTACCGGATCATCGTGATCGGTCAAGCCGTGAAGCTTTGCGAGCCTCCGCACATGCGTATCCACCGCAATGCCGTCCACCACGCCATATGCATTCCCAAGTACCACGTTCGCCGTCTTTCGCGCAACGCCGGGAATAGTGACTATCTCCGCCATGGTGCGCGGGATCTTTCCGCCGAATTTTTCCTGTATCATTTTTGCCGCGGCAAGGATATTTTTTGCTTTCGTATGGAAAAATCCGGTCGAATGAATATCTTTTTCGAACTCCTTTTTATCTGCCTTCACATATGCACCGAGCGTACGGTATTTTTTAAACAACGTTTCGGTAACTTCATTCACTTTTTTATCAGTACACTGCGCGGATAACACTACCGCGACCAATAACTCCCAATTATTGGAATATCGCAATGTCATTCCTGTTTCAGGAAAAAGATTTTTGAGCATGCGCACCATGCGTGCCACTTTCTTTTTTCGCATCGCACGCACGCGGGGTGTCATGTTTTTCATAATACGTCTTAGAGAGAACGGACGAATGCGAGCGCCCCATACAAGCCGGATGCATCGCCTAATTCCGCCATGACTATTTCCGGAAACTCAGGAAAATGCCCGAATTCTTCAACCGAGCTCTTCACCTTTTCTACCGGGATACGACTTCGCATCACTGCACCGCCAAGTACAAAAATGTTCGGGGACCACAGCGCGATCGCATTATTCACACCGACCGCCAGCCACCGCGCCGCTTCTTCCCATGCTACAGGATCATCAATATCCTTTGCCTCTTTCCCGTATCTCTTTTTTATTCCGCTCCCGGAAATATAATGTCCGAGCGTGTGTTCGCCATCCACGATCTGCCGATGAGGCTCAAACCCGAATGCGCTTTCGTCGAGCTTTCCGTTCACGATCCGCGCACCCCCGACACCGGTACTCACGGTGAAGTATGCAACGATACTCTTTCCTCTCCCCGCGCCAAACACCGCTTCGCCAAGCGCCCCCAATGCCGCGTCATTTTCAAGATGGACCGAACAATGAAACATCTCTTCCATGGATCCCTTCAGTAATGCATCTTCCCATTCCTCAAGATTCGGCGCATTGATAAGTCCTGACTTTTCTGCGTTCAAAATCCCAGGAACGCCGCCTACGACCACGTTTACCGGAATGTCCCCGCATAACTCATGCGCGGTTTTTTGAAACACCTTCATTCCTTCGTTAAAATCTGCCGGCGTTGGAACGATCCTTCCGTCAACGATCGTTTCTTTATCGCGAGATATCGCGATACGCATATTTGTCGCCCCGATGTCAAAAAGTAAATACATGGATTCGTTTTAATTATTGCATCATTTTTTTAAATTCTTCCACCATGGGCACCAATTCCGGTTCGGTGCCGTATCGCGTCGAAAGATGATACGCCATCCAATCGGCGGTGATCAACGAAGAAAATATGCGATGCCATGGCGAATCTCCTTCAAGTGCCACTGTGGTTACCAGCAACCCCCTATCTTCATACAATTTCTTTGTCAGCTCCATGCGCTTTACAATCCGCGGATGATCATGCGTGTCTGACAAAAATATGAAATGAAATTTTTCAGAGAGCGCTTTTGTTTCAGGAATAACATCAAACCCAGTCATTTCATTATGATTAAGTTCTGAAAGAACATTAACACATGCTGGCACCTTTGCACTCTCGTTGCATTTGATCTTCCAATTATACGCAACGGCGCTGTTTGCATCCGACGCATACACGACAGGGATCTTTCCGTATACAAGCGATGCAAGCTCTTTTCCCTGCGCTTCATAGCTTGTAGCATCAAGCGATCCTGCAAGCGCAGTGATATCGCGCTCAAGTGCCTCATCCTGCATGACACTCGCCAATGCCTTCAGCATAAATCCGAGCGCGTGGCGTGGCTGAATACCGGTGCGCGGAATTTCCACATACGGTGCGCCGTATGTGCGGGCAAGCTCTATAAGCTTGCCGCCACTTGCGATAACAACAACACGCAATCCTTTTGCATGCGCCGCCTCCAGCGCGCTTACCGTCTCTTCCGTATTTCCGGAATATGACACAGCGATCACAATACTGCGCGCAAGTAGTGCATCACTGACATGTGGGAGATCATATCCCCGATGAATGATGATGTCTCTATTGAAATACGGTTTCATGATATCGGCCGGCAGCGCCGACCCTCCCATGCCGGCGATAATATACAGATCGGACCGCTCAAGCTTGTCCTTATTCTCAATGACCGGCTCGTACGCAAACTGCGAAGGAAATTGTTTTATAGTATCGGTGATCATAAAGAAGATTGAATGGTAGTCGTTGGTTTATCGTCTGTCCTGTGCGCAAGCGCCGCTTGTAACAACTCATCTTTTACCGTACCCGGATGCGGAACTTGTTTAAATGTGAAATTCTCGTGCTCGCTTGCCGTACGCACCGTCAGATCGCCATACCGCAACAATGTCGGAATAATACCATGCACGCTGACGGTAATATCTTGGATCTTTGATAATTCAAATTCCGATACTGTGCGCGAAAAAAATCCTTTTTGCTCCACCGCGATCACTCGTTTATCCGTGACGACCCAGAGGTCGAGATAAAAATCGGTAAGCACCACAAACAACGCGATCCAAAAAAGATTGATAAAAAAAAGCGCTGCTAAAAAAACCAGGGAAAGAAGAGGGGTGAATTCATCCGGCATCTGTGACACGGCAAAAGCCGCAACGGCAACAATGACACCCAAGAAAAAAATGAGGGGCACCGCCTCAAACAACAGCACGATCATGTGGCGACGATATGTAGCAAGTACGTGTTCTCCTTCACGAAAAGTGATCATAAGCCTTGGGGAATAATGTGCGTGATAAATACCTCATTCACCGCTTCCCATTGAATGCCCGAAAATACCAAAAACTCCGCGAACATCAACGCCAGCGCCCCAGCGACAAACACGAATATGATGATCTGGTGCTGCTGTTTTCCGATACGGTAATGCGTGAAATGAAATACCACCACCGCTGCGCCGATAAAAAAAATCGCTATACCGACAATAAAGATAAGGGATATGAATGTAGCCATTAATTCCAGT
>Ga0154789_144_pt3 | contig 8494 bp, 9 predicted proteins | sample Rifle2008BG16ft_FD_105797 | JGI IMG/M metagenome (GOLD analysis project Ga0154789, IMG submission 105797) | Candidatus Azambacteria bacterium RBG_16_47_10
AGCATTGCCGCCATCGGGGACGCGTGTTACAGATTCCCGTCATGCGCATTTTACGTATAATCAAAGCATTGCTCCCGCCACAACGTTAACCCTTGATTTCCCGGGATATACATCGCAGAACGTTGATTTTCAATCCTATTATTCCGGCGGTGCATTCGATTGGTTTGGAACGATCTCCGCAGGGGGAGTGGATCAGGTGCTGCGCGTGCATACGCATAGCGCCGATGTATCCTCGGCGGTTTTTTCAGTGACACGGGATGCGCGATATAATGACAAGGCGCTTACCCTCTCGCTGGATGGTCAGGAACTGTTGGCATATGCGGCGGGAGGAAGCGCTACGCTCGGTTCATCGGTGCTCGTATCCGATCTTGCGGTCCAATAAATATAATGACGCGAAAAAATCAAAAGGGCATGGGATTGATAGAGATCATACTCGTGGTAGGAATTATTTCCGCATCTTTTTTCGCGATCGGACAACTGGGGTTTATGAGCATGAAAGCATCGAAGGATCGGAGCGATAAGGTGCGCGCACTTGCGGTCGCACAAGAAGGCATGGAGGCGGTGCGGACCGTCCGGGATGCGGGATGGACGGATAACATTGCAACGCTTAGTTTTGGTTCGGCATACTATGTTGCGACATCATCCGGCCAATGGCTACTGACCGTGACCGATCCGGGTCTTATTGCGAACACGTATGCGCGGACGGTGGTCATCGATAATGTGTCGCGAGACATCAATGATGATATAACGGCTGTGGGCGGTATCGATGATCCGGGAACGAAAAAAGTAACGACGATGGTGACATGGGGCAATCCGGCAAAGACACTGCAGTTGGTAACGTATATCACCAATATCCTGAAAAACTAGCTGATAGCTTCATTAGCTTATAGCTTATAGAATTAATGCAACATACACAAAAAAACTTTATAGCTCTTCTAAAAGCTATAAGCTATAAGCTAAAAGCTGAACGCGGCTTCACCCTTATTGAAACGATATTTTATATTTCTATTATTACAGTCGTGACGGGCGTATTGCTCATAACGGTTCTTAATAATCTTACTGCATATAATAAATCGGAATCACGGCAAAATATGTTTGCCAATGCGAACGATGCGCTGGAGACGATCATACGTGACACTAAGTATGCAAAAAGCATATACACCCCGACAAGCATATTCGATAACGACGCAGGACAGCTTTCGCTCGAGACCGCTATCGGGGCGCCGACAGGCGAGATAACGACATTTGTTGATTTTTATCTGGACAATGGCGTTGTCTATCAGAAAAAGGAAGGGGAAGTGGCGCTTGCGTTGACGTCCGAGCGGGTTGTTATCACGAAGTTGCGCTTTTCCGACATGACATCCGGTACAAGGCATTCGATCACTGCGGAAATAAGCGGACGCATCAATACTGACGCAGAAGGCGGGAGCGGTAATACGGCAACCATTAATCTCGCATCCTCCGCAGCGTTGCGCGGCGCGTATTAATTAGCTTATAGCGAGATTAGCTTATAGAAAAATATGGAAAAAGAAATACAAAAAAACTTCATAGCCCTTCAAAAAGCTAAAAGCTATCAGCTAAAAGCTGAGCGCGGATTTGCGGCGATCGTGTCATTGCTTGCGATCATGAGCATGAGCGTTGTTTTTGCATCGGGGTTTTTGTTTGTCACGCTTCGCGGCATTGAAGGGATGCAAGCGCAAACAAATTCTATACAGGGATATTACGCGTCGGAAGCAGGCATTGAAGACGCCATCTATCGGATAAAAAACAACAAAAACATCGGGACAGAGACAGTGGTAACGGTTGGATCTGCAACGGCAACCACTACTATTGCGACCGTCGGGCGAATAAAAACGATTATTGCGGAAGGAGCGCTTGCGAATGCGACGCGCAAAGTGCAGACGGAGCTTGAGCTTTCCGCGGATGAAACAGATTTTCATTATGGCGTGCAAGTTGGTGAGGGCGGCGTGGAAATGGATCAAAATTCCACCATTACCGGCAGTATTTATTCAAACGGCAACGTAACAGGCTCATCCGGCGCACGCATCACCGGTGATGCGTGGATCGCCGGCGGAGCGAGCCCGACGCTGGACGCAAAATGGGAAGTGCAAAACGCGGACCTTGCGTTCGGCGCCGCTGTGGGAGGCAGTGTTATTACAACAGTGGATTCCACGGGCGATACGGGGGAATACACTTCCATCGCGCTCGGTTCTGACGGGTTTGCGCGCATTAGTTATATGGATAATTCAAATGATGACCTTAAATTCGCGCGCTGTACGAACGCGGATTGCACTTCATCAGTGCGCACCGCCGTGGATACCGCCGGAGAGGTATACGAGGTGACATCGCTTGCTCTTGATGCCAATGATTTCGGTTATATCAGCTATTATCACGATGGCAATGATGATCAAAAATTCACCCGGTGCACTAATGCGGATTGCTCCGCAAAAAACACCACGATTGTGGAATCATCCGGTAATGTCGGCGACACGAGCGCGATAAAGATCGGCTCTGACGGCTTCGCGCGCATCGCATATTTTCAGGATGATGCCGGCGATGTGAAGTTTGCACAATGCACCAACGCGGATTGCACCGCGAAAAATATCACGACGGTTGACGCGACAAATTATGCCGGCGAATGGCTTTCGCTTGCGCTCGGCTCAAACGGATTCGCTCGCATCAGCTATCACGATGATACGAATAACGAGTTGAAGTTCATACGATGTACCAACGATGATTGCACCAATAAAAATATTACCCTTATCGACACAACGAACGATGTAGGCAAATATAATTCGCTCGTTTTGGACGCGAGTAATTTCGCGCAGATCAGTTACTATGACGCAAGCGGAGAAAATCTGAAATTCGTCAGATGCACCAACGAGGACTGCACCAGTAAAAATATCACCACCGTTGATTCGTCAGGTGATGTCGGGCAATATTCGTCCATTGCTTTAGGTTCTGACGGTTTTGCGCGTATTAGTTATTATGATGAAAGCAATACCGCGCTAAAATTCGTCCGATGTACCAATGCCGATTGTACTACGAAAAATATTTCCACAGTGGATAATGCCGCTAGCGTCGGAAAATACACTTCGGTGACGCTCGGTTCTGATGGCTTCGCGCGGATCAGTTATTTTGATGATTCAAATGATGATCTAAAATTCGCGCGATGCATTGATAATGATTGCACGCCTTCGCAGCAACGGCTTGACGTCGCGCAAAGTTTCCAACTGGCAACGTCCACCGCATCCGCCGTGCGGCGCGTGTCGCTGTATATTAAAAAAGTCGGCACGCCTTCCGATATCACGGTGCGCATTATGAAAGACGAAGGAGGAAGACCGGGCGATAGCGGCAGTGATGTACTTGCCTCCGGCACGCTTTCGGCAAGCGCAGTGACGACAAACTATGGGTGGGTCGATATAAGTTTTACGACAAACCCGACGCTGAATCCAGGAACGACTTACTGGATCATGACAGACACGTCGTTGGATAATAACAATTATTGGGTGTGGGGTCTGGATAGTGCCGGCGGGTATGCGCAAGGATCAGCGAAGTTCTCCGACGACTGGGATAATGGAGTTTGGTCGAATATCACCGGCGATCTTGATTTCCGCGTATGGGTTGGCGGCACCGACACGTCTCTTGATGGAGTTGTTGTAGAAGGCGACGTGCATACGCATTCCATTACTAACTCAAGCGTGTGCGGCGATGCGTATTATCAATACATTGATACGAACTCGCTGAATTTCTTGAATGCGCCGACAAGTCCCACGTGCCCGACGCCGCTCACTAACGGCACGGCGTATCCCGGATCTATCGACCCGCCGCTGTTGGGCATGCCTATTTCTCAAGGTAATATTGATAAGTGGAAAACGGATGCGCAAGCGGGCGGTACGATCGCCGGAAATTATACGGTTTCAAGCAATGTGTCGCTTGGCCCAAAGGAGATCACAGGAGATCTTGTTATGACAAGCAACAATAAAATATTAATCGTGACCGGCACGATCTATGTGCAGGGCAATATTGATATCAGCAACGGTTCAACTATCCAATGCGACGCGGGGTATGGCGCAAATTCATGCGTTATTATGGCAGACGGTTGGATCCATGTTTCTAACAACGGCGCATTTTCCGGTTCCGGAACGGCGGGCAGTTACCTCATGATGCTTACGACGCTCGCCTGCGACGGGACGGGTGCAACGTCTCCCGATGGCAAAGCGTGCGGACATCATGACGGTGCTGTCGACGTGCATAATCAGGCAACCGGCGTTATTTTCTATGCGACCGATGGCATGATCAATTTGCATAACGGCGTAAATATCACGGAAGCGACGGCGTATAAACTGCGCCTGGATAATACCGCCACTATCACATACGATGTAGGGCTTTCCAATGTTAATTTTTCATCTGGTCCGTCAGCGGGATGGGCAATATCGGGATGGAAAGAAGTGCAATAATGTGAATGAGCTTGCATCCGTGATATAATGGCATTATGTTCCGTTTTTTCTCAAAAAAAATATATGAAATAGAGCCGGACGCATTCGGGCTCGATATTTCCGATGAATCATTCAAGTTCGCGCAATTGAGGAAAAAAAAACATTCTCTTGCATTGACGGCATTTGGCGCGGGCGGATTTTCCAAGGAATTGATCGACGATGGAGAAATTAAAAAGGAAGATAATGTTGTTGCTATCATAAAAAAGGCGCTTGTGAACCCACAGTATGGCCGCGTGACCACGCGGCATGTGGTATGTTCGCTCCCGGAGGAGCATTCATTCACTCGTGTGGTCCAATTACCGAAGATGGATGTTACAGAAGTGGGAGAGGCGATCAAATGGGAGATAGAGCAGAATATTCCTCTGAGCATCAACGACGTATATTACGATTGGCAGTTCGTTGCCAGCGATCAGAAAAATATCCCGCACCAGGATATTCTTATTTCCGCGGCGCCGAAAAAACTCATTGATGGATATGTGTCCGTGATGAAAAAATGCGGATTGATCGTGAAATCACTTGAGGTCGAATCGGTTGCGGTGAGCCGCGCATTGGTCAAAGGGTTAAAAACGGACGGACCGGTGCTGTTGGTCGATATGGGAGCGACCAGAACCAGTTTCATTATTTTTTCAGGGTCGGTGCCACAATTCACTTCATCGATCCCTTTGGCGGGGAAAAAGATGATCGGCGCTATCGCGTCCGTGTTTTCCGTCAATGAAGAAGAGGCGAGAAAGTTGTTCTTTGATGTGGGGCTTGATAAAATTCCGCACGATGGGAAAGTATATGCGACGCTGGAGCCGATCATAAAAGATCTTGCGGAGCAGATCCGCAGTTATATCTCATTTTATGAAAGCCACTCCATGCATGAACATGAGCATCCGGGCGCTGTTGCGGTGCAGAAAGTGCTTTTATCGGGAGGCGTATCGAATCTTTCCGGTTTAAACATGTATCTTGCGTTGGCATTGCGTATTCCCGTTGAGACGGGAAATCCGTGGGTGAATATATTGCAAGAGCCGTTGCGCGAGGTTCCGGAATTGTCATATCGAAAATCACTCGGGTATACGACGGTCCTCGGACTTGCGCTTTCCGGCATGCAGAAGACCAGCTTATAGGGTTTAGCTTATAGCTTATAGCGAAATTAGCTTATAGAAAAATATGGAAAAAGACATACAAAAAAACTTCATAGATCTTCTAAAAGCTAAAAGCTATAAGCTAAAAACTGGCGTATGTTGACGCTTAATCTCCTCCCACAGCAATATAAACATGAATATGCTTTTGAAAAGAAAAAGCGCCTTACGGTCTTTTTATGTATTTTCATCTCTTTAATTCTCACGGTGTTCAATGCGTTTCTTTTTTCAACATATCTTTTTTTGAGCATTGGAGAAAAAGCGACGCATGATGCGATCAAGGCGCAGCAGTCGACCGATATCGTAAAGCGACTGACAGATATCGAAAAGGAGATTCGTTCCGCGAATACAAAGATCGGTACGCTGGCGAACGCAGAGAAGGAGATCATTCCTATTGCGCCGGTCGTGGAAAAGACAGCGCTTCTTATCGGCGAGGGAGCGTATATGAAAAGCATCTCTCTTGATGCGGCGTCAAAGAATGTGGCGATAACGGGATTTTCCGAAACAAGAAGCGCGGTTCTTGCTATCGCGAAACGCCTTTCCGAAAGTGATTTTGCGGACACGCAAAGCGTGAAAAATCCGGTGAAAAATATTTTAAAAGAATCGGATATCGATTTCACGTTCTCATTTATGTTTATACGTGAAGATACAAAGAAATAATGTCCATTTCATATAAAGGAAAATTTTATATCTACGCGGGAGTGACGCTATGCTGTATCGGCGCACTGGTGTTTCTTGCATGGTTTTTGTTCGGTATGATCACCGATGCGGGTGCGCGTATTTTAAATGCGAAGCGAGAAGCGTTGTCGCTTGTCGCAAAGCAAGAGCAGATGGGGATGATAACGAAGGAATATGAAACGGTGAGAGATCTCCTCCCTGCGCTTGATGATATGCTGCTGGCGCGCAGTGAAAAACTGCAGTTCATTATCATGGTCGAGGATCTTGCGACGCGTGCGGGTGTCCACCATGTCATTGAGGCGGCGGATGACGTGCAGCAGGAAAAAAAGGACGCATCGGTGCCCGCAACGACATTTTTCAATATCACGGTATACGGCAGTTTTCCCAACGCTCTTCGTTTTATGTATTTACTTGAAAGTGCAGAGACATATCTGTCTATCGATAAAATGCAGATCGCACACGCGGGGAGTGGTGCGATCGGGCAAAGAAGCAAAGAGAATGTTTCACTCGGGAAAAACGATGTGAAAATGCAATTATCGGTAAAAGTGTATACGCGATACTAGTATGAAGATTCAGACACAATCAATTTTCCGATTTTTCGAGCAGGGTGCCGCGCAGATGCGACGGCATATTTACGTAGTATTGCTTCTTCTTTTCGTCGCTGCCATGGTGCTTGACGGGTTTATTTTTTGGCAGTATGGGTACCGGGTTTCACTGCAAGAGCCCGAGGTGACGGTGCGATCGGTCATCCCCAAGGAAGGAGAATTGCGCACATTGATCGAGAAAGGGAAAGGGCGGGATGCTTCTCGTGATGCGATCTTTGAGAAAGTGTTGTATGATCCGTTCATTCAGCCGGAAAAGGTGCAGTAGGAAACATTGCCCTGTATCAGCTTTGCGTTTAGCATGGGACAACAGAGGAAGTACCATTACCAATCCAGTGAAGAGAGCCACTGAGCACTGCGGTCGCCGAAAATGCTTGATACGGGGCGTTGCATTTCTTGCGCAGGTATGGTATTTTCTGTACGTTCTTCCGCGGGAAGCGTGTCTGTGTGCATTGCAGGGCGGTGTGCGCGTCATGGTGAGTTCGCCCGCACTTTGTCCCTGTAGTTCAATGGACAGAACACCAGCCTTCTAAGCTGGTTACGCAGGTTCGATTCCTGCCAGGGACACCAGAGAGAAGTGTGCATCGTGTATAATTTGGTGGTCGTAGCTCAATTGGCAGAGCACTCGGTTGTGTTTTTTCAGAAAGCGGTTGCTTTACATGTGCGGCTCTTTTGGAATATGATGGAGACATGTATGCCGCATGCGCAATTTGTAAAAAAGAATTCTACGCAAAACCAAGTTGGATAAGGAAAGGTTGGGGGAAATATTGTTCGAAGCGCTGCCAATTCGAAGGGCAAAAAAACGGAGAGATTAAACAATGTTTTGTATGTAAAAAAGAAGTGTACCGTTCTTGGAAGAGTCTCGAGGGGTCGGAGAGTAAGAAGTATTTTTGCGGGAAATCATGTCAAGCAATTTGGAGGAATACCGCGGCGCGTACGGGTCCTGATCATCCGAATTGGAAAGGCGGGGAGAGCTCGTATAAAGATATTCTTATGCGCAGTAGACAGCTGAAGGCATGCAGAAAATGCGGCATAAAAGATAAACGAGTGCTTGCTGTCCATCATATTGATCATGATAGAAAGAATAATATGATTGGTAACCTCGCATGGCTTTGTCATAATTGCCATTATCTTATTCATCATGATATAACAGAGCGGCAGAGATTTATGGAGACATTGGTGTAGTGGCAGCACAACAGGTTGTGGTCCTGTTAGCAGGGGTTCGAATCCCCTATGTCTCCCCAATACTAGTAGGACTTGAACGCCGGAGCGATGTTTCGAAAGAATGAATGAGAAATGGGGTCAGCCACCATTTCTTCGCAATTTTATAATGGAAGAATGGTACCTGACCCCATTAACTGATTCCTTATAAGGGTATATAATCATACAGCATGAATTCCATTGTCATATTTAGCGCAGAATATCTATATCTCTTTTTGGTTGCCGCGCTAGTCATTTATTTTTTAGCGCAGCCACGAAGCAGGCAGAGATCCATTGCCGTGTTGGCGGTTATTTTTTTGCCGATCGCATATGGTGCCGCAAAACTGGCGTCACTGTTTTTTTATAACCCGCGCCCATTTGTGAGCGATGC
>Ga0154789_146_pt1 | contig 8392 bp, 14 predicted proteins | sample Rifle2008BG16ft_FD_105797 | JGI IMG/M metagenome (GOLD analysis project Ga0154789, IMG submission 105797) | Candidatus Azambacteria bacterium RBG_16_47_10
TGCATCATTCAGAATATGAATCAGCGAAGCGCCATTATGCGCATATTGATGCTCCGGGACATGCTGACTACATTAAGAACATGATCACCGGTGCCGCACAGATGGATGGCGCAGTGCTCGTGGTGGCGGCAACCGACGGTCCTATGCCTCAGACTCGCGAACACATCTTGCTCGCAAGCCAGGTTGGCGTACCGAAGTTGATCGTCTTCTTGAACAAGATCGACATGACCGATGATCCGGAATTGGTTGACCTCGTGGAAGTTGAAATCCGCGAATTACTTACCAAATACGGCTATGATGGCGACAACACCCCGATCATCCGTGGCTCAGGCCTCAAAGCATTGCAGGCAACATCAAAGGATGATGAATGGGTAAAGAAGGTTCTCGAACTTGTCGAGACCATGGATTCTTACATCCCCGATCCTGTGCGTGATACCGATAAGCCGTTCTTGATGCCTGTTGAAGACGTATTCTCTATTGAAGGCCGCGGCACTGTCGTGACCGGTAGAGTAGAACGCGGCGTCGGAAAGGTGAACGACGAAGTGGAGATCATTGGTATTAAAGCAAGTGCAAAGACCGTTATTACCGGTATCGAAATGTTCAACAAATCGTTGGATGAGGCGATGGCAGGTGACAACGCGGGTATTCTCTTGCGCGGTATCAAGAAAGAAGACGTGGAACGCGGCCAAGTTATCGTGAAGCCGGGAAGCGTTACTCCGCACACTGAATTCGAAGCTGAAGTGTACGTGTTGACCAAAGAAGAAGGCGGTCGCCATACACCATTCTTCAACGGCTACAAACCGCAGTTCTACATCCGCACAACGGATGTGACTGGCGAAATGACGTTGCCGGAAGGAACTGAAATGGTTGTTCCGGGAGACACTGTTAAGGTGAAGGGTAAATTGATCGCACCGATCGCGCTTGAAGAGAAGCAGAAGTTCGCTATCCGCGAAGGCGGAAGAACAGTAGGCGCGGGCGTGGTGACAAAGATCATCGCATAATATTAAGGGGATTAACGCGGCTTTTTATGGCAACGAAAGAAGGAATACAAAAATTGCGAATCAAGATCAAGGCGTACGATAACAAGATCATCGACAATAGTGCACGCCAGATCGTAGAAGCCGCGGAGCGGCAGGGAGTTACGGTTTCAGGACCGATCCCGTTGCCGACCGAGATCAAGAAGTATGCGGTGAATCGGTCAACGTTCGTGCACAAGAGCTCAGGGGAGCACTTTGAGATGCGCGTGCATAAGCGAGTGATCGATATCGAAAGCCCGAATCCGAAGACGATCGACGCCCTCACAAACCTGAATCTTCCTGCGGGGGTGGACATTGAAATCAAGATGGTTTAGATTATACATCGATCCGTACCATGCCTCGGGTATGGTACGGAAACATGTGTAATGTAAATGAAACATGATTTGCATTATTAGAGAGTAACGTTTTATTGACCGAGCTTAAAAAATGGGCTTTCGGCCCATTTTTCAGTGAAAATACTATGAAGTATATTGTCGGAAGGAAAATTGAAATGTCACAGGTGTTTGATGAGAAGGGTATGGTAACTCCTGTAACGCTTGTCGCGGTTGAACCGTGCACAGTAACTGCTGTCCGCACGAAAGAAAAAGACGGCTATGATGCGGTGCAGATCGGCAGCGGAAAAAAGAACACAATCAACAAAGCGGAAAAGGGACACCTCAAAGATCTCGGCCCGTTCGCAGTATTGAAAGAATATCGGGTAGAAGGAGCATCTGACAAAAAAGTTGGAGACATTATTGATGTATCCATCTTTGCCGAAGGTGATCCGATCAAGGTTACCGGCGTCAGCAAGGCAAAAGGGTTCCAGGGTGTAGTTAAGCGACATCACTTCGGCGGCGGTCCCGCATCGCACGGTCAGAAGCATAGCTTGCGCGAGCCGGGTTCCATCGGTGCGACATGGCCGCAGCGTGTTCTGAAAGGACAGCGCATGGCGGGCCGTATGGGTGGCGAACAAAATACCGTATTAGGGTTGAAAGTTGTAAAGATCGATGCGGCACATAATATTTTAGCGGTAAAAGGAGCAATTCCCGGACGACGGGGAACGCTGATTGAAATTAAAGGATAAGCAACCATGGAAACGATTGTCTACAACCAAAAAGGGGAGAAGGTAGGAACGTTTGATCTTCCGGAATATATTTTCAACGTTTCTTCCGGCGCTGATTTAGTGCACCAAGCAGTGCGCACACAGCGCGCAAACGCACGGGAATCGATCGCGCACACGAAAGATCGAAGCGAAGTACGCGGCGGCGGACGAAAACCATGGCGCCAGAAAGGTACCGGTCGCGCGCGACATGGTTCACGACGCTCACCGTTGTGGAGCGGAGGCGGTGTGACATTCGGCCCGAGAAGCGAGCGCGATTACTCTCTCAAGATCAACAAGAAACAAAAACAAAAAGCATTGTTCGCAGTATTGACCTCAAAGGTGCAGGGCGGGAAATTCGTGATGATGGATACGTTGTCCATTCCGGAGCCGAAGACAAAAGCGATCATTGGTGTTTTGCATGCGATGGCGAAAGTGATTCCGACCATGGAAACGAAAAAGACGCTTATTATTACGCCGTCAGCAAATAAGAACATTATGTTGTCCGCGCGCAATATTCAAAACGCAAGCGTTATTGCAGCAAGTAGCTTGAACGTGTACGATCTTTTGGCACATGCAAACGTCATGATGATGAAAGATTCTATTGCAGTCATGCAACAGACATATACAAGGACCGTAAAGGGTGCGGCGCGCAACGTATCGGGGGAGAAGGCGGAAGTGCCGGTTCGCGCAACAACAAAGAAGAAGAAAGCGCGGAAGGCGGCAAAGAAGGGAGCGAAAAAAACGATAAAGAAGTCAATAAAAAAGAGAATAAAATAATCCGGTCATATGGCATTGTTCAGTAAAGCAAAAAAAGCAGTAAAAAAAACAAAAAGCGCAGGCGCGGCATCCGCACCAAAGCGTATTGTTTCTCGTGGTACATCAAAGAATGCGCCGGGTCGCGTCATCGTACGACCATACATGACCGAGAAGGCGGCAATGCTTGCTGAAAAAGGCACATATGTATTTGTGGTTTTCCGCAACGCAACAAAGAATGAAGTAATCAAAGCGGTGCAGGCGACATTCGGTGTGACCGTAACACGGGTGAACATGATCAATGCGCCAGAGAGAAAGGTACGTTTAGGCAAACACCAGGGACATGTTCCCGGATTTAAAAAAGCAATGGTAACACTGAAAAAAGGCGATAAGATCGATATCGGCGCATAACGCATATGAAAATATTACGACCAACAACTCCAGGACAGCGACAGAGAACGATAACGGATTATTCTTCGTTGTCTAACGCAAAGCCGGAAAAATCACTGACCTTCGGGCGCAAGAAGCGCATGGGACGGTCTGCTGCCGGACGCATTACGACTCGTCATAAGGGAGGCGGCAATAAAAAGCTGTACCGCATCATTGATTTCAAACAGAACAAGATGGATATCCCGGCAAAGGTGGTGTCTTTGGAATATGATCCAAACCGCTCATCGTTTATCGCATTGATCGTGTATCATGACGGTGAGAAGCGATACGTGCTTGCAACGAAAGATATGAAAGTGGGCAATGCGGTGATCACATCGGAGAATGCACCGCTTTCCGACGGCAATCGTTTGCCGCTTATCAAGATCCCTGTCGGCTTTTTTGTGCATAATGTTGAATTACAGCCGGGGAAGGGAGGCCAGATCGCGCGCACTGCAGGATCATCGGTAAAAGTGATGGCACACGAAGGAAAATATACTCATGTGCAAATGCCGTCATCGGAAGTTCGCAAAGTGCTTTCATCGTGTCTCGCAACAATCGGAACGCTTTCCAATGTTGAGCACAATTTGATCAATTACGGAAAGGCGGGGGCATCGCGATGGCGCGGTATTCGTCCGACCGTTCGCGGAAGCGCCATGAATCCTGTGGATCATCCGCATGGCGGAGGTGAAGGGGCACAGCCGATCGGTCTTCCGTATCCGAAGACGCCGTGGGGCAAGCACGCATTGGGCAAGAAGACACGAAAAAAGAAGCACCCGACGAATAAATTTATTGTTAGCAGACGAGTGAAAAAATAATCATACCAGTATGGCACGAAGCTTAAAGAAAGGACCCTATGTTGATGCACGACTTCTTGAAAAGATCGCGAAAGCGAAACAAGGAGAAGTAGTGAACACGTGGGCGCGCGCATCTATGATCTCGCCGGAAATGATCGGGCTTACGATCGGCGTACACAATGGGAAGACCCATATTCCGGTATTGGTTACCGAAGAAATGGTGGGTCATCGCTTGGGAGAATTTTCACCGACACGCAAGTTCGTGCGTCATGGCGGAAAGATGCAGAAAGATATTGAATCGCAGGCGGCTGCAGCGGCAAAACCGGCAGCAGCAGCTCCGGCAAAAAAATAAACACACACCTGTATGAACGTAAAAGCAAAACTCAATAATGTACGCATATCTCCTCGAAAGGTCCGGCTCGTTGCCAGTCTTATTCGTGGCATGCGCGTACAGGAAGCGCGAACACAGCTTCAATTTTTGATGAAAAAGAGCTCGCTTCCTATGGTGAAACTTATTGATTCCGCGCTCGCGAACGCAAAGCATAACTACAAATTAAATCCGGAATCTTTATACGTTTCTTCGATCACGGTAGATGAAGGCCCAACATTGAAGCGCGGTATGCCTCGCGCACGGGGAAGTGTTTTCACGATCAGGAAGCGTACATCGCATATAGCATTGACTTTATCTGAAAAGAGCGCTAAAAATACTCAGGTGCCGGTGAAAAAAGGTGCGGCTGCGAAAGTAACCAAAGAGGTGAAAAAGAAAGAAGTTGCTGTAGAAGAAACAAAGGAAGAAAAACCGAAAGCGGCGCATACCGAGAAGAAGTCTGAAGAAAAGAAAGGACGATTGACGGGTATTTCAAAGCGGGCATTCCGCACACATGAAAAATAACGTTTGAATTATAGAGTATGGGAAAAAAAGTAAATCCATTAGTATTCCGACTTGGCGTCATCGAGGGATGGAAATCCCGGTGGTTTCAGGAAAAGAAATATAAAGACTTCTTAAAAGAGGATCATACGCTCCGCGGTTTTCTTACGGGGAAGCTGAAGAAGCTCGGTCTTGAAAAGATAGAGATCGAGCGATCGGCGCATAAGATCTTGTTGATCATTCATACATCTCGTCCCGGCTTGATCATTGGCAGGGGAGGTGCGGGGATCGAGGTATTGAAGAATGAGATCGAGAAGAAATATCAGGCGGTACGAACGGACAAAAAAGAAAAAACCGAGATCAAAATAAGGATCGAAGAGGTTACGAAGCCGGAGGCGAATTCTCAGATCGTCGCGCAGTCTGCCGCTGATCAGCTCGAGCGCCGTCTTCCGTTCCGACGCATCTTGAAGCAAACACTTGAAAAGGCGATGCAGAACAAAGAAGTGAAGGGAGCGAAGATCCGCGTATCAGGACGTTTGGACGGATCGGAAATGTCGCGGACGGAATGGCTGAGTAAGGGGCGGATGCCTTTACAAACATTACGGGCAAAAATTGATTTTGCGATGGCAAATGCATACTGCACCTATGGTGTTATCGGCATCAAGGTATGGTTGTACAAGGGTGATGTATTTGAAGAGAAAAAAGATAACGAATAGGCATGCTGTTACCAAAGAAAACAAAACATAGAAAGTGGCATAAGGGAAGAAAGCGGACCAGGGGCGTTGAAACGCGCGGTACCGTGTTGAGCTTTGGCGCATTTGGTTTGAAGGCGAAGGGACGCGCATGGCTGACATCACGGCAGATTGAGGCGGCACGTCGCGCGATGACACGGTATGTGCAACGATCGGGAAAGATCTGGATCCGGGTATTCCCGGACAAGCCGATCACTAAAAAAGGACAGGAAGTTCCCATGGGCGGCGGCAAGGGATCAGTGGATCATTATGTCGCAGTAGTGAAACCGGGACGCATTTTGTTCGAGATGGACGGCATTGATGAAAAGACAGCGCAGGAAGCATTGCGGAAAGCGTCATCAAAATTACCGTTATTGACGCGGTTCGTGAAGCGAGAAATGTAATTAGAAAGGCATGAAAAAGAAAACAGAAACATTACATGGAAAATCAGAAGCGGAGCTTGAGCGGGATCTCGCGATATGCGAAGAAGATCTTCGGAAGCTTCGTTTCGATCAATCATTCAATAAGTTGAAGAATGTAAAGGCGCTCGGCGAGAAGAAAAAAGAACGCGCACGCATCATGACTTTACTTCGGCAAAAACAGGTGGTATAATCGGTGCTTATCGTATTTATGGAAACAACAGCAAAAAAACGAACGATGATAGGAGAGGTGGTCTCTGATGCAATGCAGAAGACGGTTGTTGTCGCGGTCATCCGCATAAAACAGCATCCGATATATCGAAAGCGGTATAAGGTGACGACACGATATAAGGCACATGATGAAAAGAACGAGTACAAGGAGGGTGAAAAAGTGATCATTGAAGAAATGCGGCCATTATCGAAAGAGAAACGATGGAAGGTCGTCGGAAGAGTATAAATGTAGCTATAGATATATGATACAGCCACGATCAATGTTGCGGGTTGCCGATAATTCTGGCGCGAAAATCGTTCAGTGTATTCGGGTACTCGGAGGAACGCGAAAGCGCTATGCGCGGATCGGTGATATTATTGTTGCCGCCGTGAAATCGGCTGAGCCGCGAAAAGCGGTAAAAAAATCAGATGTCGTGAAGGCGGTGGTTGTCCGCCAGCGACGGTCATTTGGTCGCCCGGACGGATCATATATAAAATTTGATGATAACGCGGTGGTCATCGTTGACGGGAAAGAGCCAAAGGGCGGGCGTATCTTCGGTCCCATCCCTCGGGAATTGAAGGATAGAGGTTTTTCAAAATTGGTTTCGCTTGCACCGGAGGTAGTGTAATTTTTGTACGACTATGAAGATAAAAAAAGATGACAATGTAATGATCACCACAGGAAAGGATCGCGGAAAGTCCGGGAAGGTTCTTCAGGTATTGCCGAAAGAGGGGAAAGTGGTGGTGCAGTCGCTGAATATGCGAAAGGTGCATGCGCGACCGAAGAAGCAAGGAGAGAAAGGGCAGATTGTTTCAAAAGAAACTCCGGTGAACGTTTCGAATGTCATGCTGGTATGCCCGAAGTGCGCAAAGACGGCACGTGTCGGATTTTCAGTTTCAAAAGGCAATAAGTCGCGAGTATGTAAAAAGTGCAACGCAACGATCTAATTATGAACAGATTACGAGAAAAATACATAACAACAGTTATGCCTGCGCTCACAAAAGAGTTCGGGTATGCAAATACCGCGCAAATCCCGAAGATCAGAAAAGTGGTTTTAAACTCAGGTGTGGGAAAGATTGCGGGAGATGAAAAGGCGGTTGATGCGATCGAGAAAGCAATGACGACGATAGCCGGACAGAAAGCGGTTCGATCGTCGGTAAAAAAAGCTATTGCGGCATTTAAGACCAGGGAAGGGATGAAGGTCGGCGTGCGCGTGACGTTGCGCGGCGAAAAAATGTACGATTTCCTCGATCGGCTTATTTCCATCGCATTGCCGCGAACGAGAGATTTTCACGGCGTGAACACGAGCGGCATTGATCAGGCGGGGAATTTGACTATCGGCATAAAAGAAGATATTGTGTTTCCTGAAGTAAGTCATGAGCGGACAGGGGGTATCTTCGGATTCCAGGTGACCGTCGTGACCAATACAAACGATAAAAAATCAGCGGAGACGTTATTTCGATTATTAGGATTCCCGTTGAAGAAAGCATAATAGACGGCTATGGCAAAAACATCTACATTTGCACGATCACAGAAAAAACCGAAGTTCTCCACGCGAAAAGTGAACCGCTGTTTTCGTTGTGGGCGCGCGCGGGGGTATATGGGTGCGTTTGATCTGTGTAGAATTTGTTTTCGAGAGCTCGCGGGGAAGGGGGAGCTTCCGGGTATAAAACGGTCAAGTTGGTAAGAACAGTCATCAAGTCAAAAGTCCATAAAGTCGAAAGTAAAACACTTCACCACTTTATAAACTTTAAGGACTTTATAAACTTTTAACTTATTATGGATCCCATTGCAGACATGCTCACACGAATAAGGAATGCAAAAGCAACGCACCATCAGACGGTGAGTATTCCGCATTCAAAAATAAAAACAGCGATCTTAAAGATCATGAAACGGGAGAATTTTATCAGTGATTTTGAAAAGAAAGGAAAGAAGACCCGAAAGAGTATTGTTGTGACATTACGATATCATAAGGACGGATCATCGGCGATCACCGATATGAAGCGCGTGTCAAAGCCGGGTCGCCGGGTGTATCGCGGTGCGGATGAATTACATGCCGTGCGAGAAGG
>Ga0154789_144_pt5 | contig 8287 bp, 10 predicted proteins | sample Rifle2008BG16ft_FD_105797 | JGI IMG/M metagenome (GOLD analysis project Ga0154789, IMG submission 105797) | Candidatus Azambacteria bacterium RBG_16_47_10
ACGTTTTTAAAAATGGCGACCGGGAAAAGAAGCGGGTTTCCTCAGAAATGCAGTAGGTATTAGGCATGTGTTTACATTCATACCCTCCCGCCGTACAATATATACATGGAAGGAAAATACGTATTACTCATAGAGGATGATCCGGCGCTCCAAAAAGCGTATACGCTCATGTTTGAGATCCGCAATATTCCGCTCCGTATTGTTGGCGACGGCAAGGAAATGATGCAGCTGTTAAAAAAAGGAGAATTGGAAATTCCCGCCGCGGTGATCATGGATCTTTTATTGCCCTATGTGTCGGGGTTTGAGATTCTTGAGGAAATGCGCCAGACCGAGAAGTGGAAAGATGTTCCTACCATCATTGTTTCGAATGTGAAAGAAGAGGAAGGGCTTCAGAAGGCGGAGCGACTCGGCGTAAAAAAATATTTTATTAAGACAGGCCTCAAGCTCGATGATGCCATCGACATCATCATGGGGTATTTATAACGTATGTCGAAATCAAATAGCATACTCATTGCGGTCATTGTGCTTGTTTTAGGAATAGGAGGATTTCTTTTTTATAAAAAAATATTCACAGAAGATGTGCTCGTGCCCGCATCTTTCGAGAAAAAAACACAGCAACTCGTTCCGGTGACTACCGGGAAGACGACAGCAACGACGAGAGAAAAAGTGTATCGGCAGTCGATCGATATCGATGCGCGGAGCTTTTTCTTCAGCCCCGATGTTTTTTTAGTAAAGAAGGGTGAGAAGGTGACCGTGCGCGTGCATTCTTATGGCGGTCACGCGTTTGCCATTGATGAGCTTAATGTCAATGCAAAAACGCCGGATGGAGAGGTCACCACGATCGAATTCACTCCGGAAAAAGAAGGAGCTTATCGGTTTTATTGCCCCATCCCCGGACATAGCGATGCGGGCATGACAGGGGTAATGATCGTAGAGTAACATTGTCCACAGAGGGTCTGTTCTCTATTTTCTCAAGGAGTATACTAAGGGGAGTAGTATTAATCGTATGGGTATGAAAAAAATAGGGTTTATTTTATTTTCCTGTATGCTTGCTCTTCCGGTGTTTGCGCAGCAAACACCGGGGCAGAATGTTCGCACGGCAGCACAACAAGAGATACAACAAATAAGGACCGCCGCGACGGAGAGCATAGAGGCGGCGCGCACTGCTATGCGTGCGGAGATCGAGAAACGACAGGAAGAATTTAAGAGCATGATGCGGGAACAGCGGGAGAAAACAAAAAAGCGCATCGAGGAAAAACAAAAAACACTGCGGGAAAGATTGCAGACGATAAAAGATGAAAATAAAAAAAGGATCCTTGAAAATATCGACACGCGCATGGATGCGCTGAATGAGCAAAGAACAACGCAATTTGAGAGCGCATTGGATCAGATGGATGGTGTCGTGGGAAGAGTGGTGGAACGCGCTGATAGAGCGGAAGCGCAGGGAAGAGATGTTGCGTCGGCACGGGCGGCGATCGTTCATGCGAAGAATGCTATCGCATCCGCTCGCAGTGCGGTTTTGGCGCAAGCAGGAAAGACGTATGCCATCACGATCACCACGGACGCGAAGCTTAAGGATGATGTGAAAAAAACACGCGATATGTTCAGCGGTGATCTCAGGGTCGTTTTCGCATCGGTAAAGGATGCGCGAGACGCGGTTCATGCCGCGGCGGTTGCTGTGGCGCAGACTGCTCAAGGAGAGAAAGAGAAGACAGCGACATCATCAAATAGTAACCAATAACCGATCATGAAACACATTATTTTAATCATCATCATTGCGGCGGCTGCGATCGGGATCATCATATGGTTTCAAGCGAAGCCGATTGAAGAGTCTCTCATTTCGGTGACGAACGGAACGAATCTTGCCACGGAAGCGCAGGAAATAGACATAGGAAGCGCGGATAACGGTTTTCAGGAGATCGACGCGGGTATCTCACAGTTGTAAAAATCGTAAAAAATGCGAAAAAAGCCCATTGAGGCTTTTTTCGTTCTATACGACATGAGAAAATTTTTTTCCATAAAAACAGTCATAACTTTCTTCATTGTTTTCAGCATTGGTTCCGGAATATACTACGGACTTTTTTTGCGTACCGGCGAGATATTCACCGTGAAGAAACAGGATGTGATCGAGCGCATTTCGATGACCGGAATGATGATCCCCGCGGAAAATATTGGCGTTGGATTTTCTGTTGACGGGACGGTCGCAAAGATCGCGGTACGCGCCGGAGATCGTGTACTGCGCAATGACGTGCTCGCAGAACTCGTACAAAGCGGAAGGGAGGTGGAGATAAAGCAATATGAGGCAAAGATCGGGGTGGAAAAAGCGGCACTTTTGCAATTGCTTTCCGGTATGAATAGGAAGGAAGTTGAATTATTGGAGGTTAAAGTGCGTGCCGCAGAGGTGTTACGAGAGAGCGTGCGGCGCGAGCTTGAAGATGTAAAGGCGAGGGCGGAGGGGGATCTTGCGCGCCAGTATGCGCTCGCAAGAGATTATGGAGAAACGATCCTTTTGAATGCGGATAATGCCATGAAGGCGCTTGGCGGGATCTATGATGAGCACAATGCGTTTATGGGTATTTTTAGCGTTTCCGAATCACGGGAGCGTTCGGATGCCGAATGGCAAATGATGCTTGCGCGGACAGCGTATGCAAATATAAAAACGGAATACGCAAAAATGAAAGCGGAAGGATCGCATGCGACGATCGATGCCGCATTATCCAACAACAAAACAAATCTTGAGGTCATCCGGGCAACGGTATTTAAGACAGCGGAAGTGCTTGCGGGTGCGAGCGTTGCATTCGGTGCGCCGGAGATCGGGGGGTTCATCACGACAATGATGGTGCAGCGTTCGGTGATCAATGCGACACAGACGGTCATTTTAACATTTGAGCAGGCAATTGCCGCTCAAGTGGCCGCAAATCAGTTCGCGGTTAATAATGCTTTAAAAAAAGTGAATGAAGCGGATGCCGGAATGAGTGTGGCGGAAGGAGAGCTCGCGCTCAAAAGATCGACATCGATAGACGCGGTGATCGCGATGCATCAGGCGCGGATAAGAGAATACGAATCATCTCTTGATATCGTGCGCGAGGATATTGAAAACAGCACGATGCGCGCACCGCTTGACGGCGTGATCGCGCGCGTTGCCACGCAGAGAGGTGCGCGGGTAAAAAAAGAGATGTCTGTCATAACGATAACCCCGACAAGCGATACGCAAGTTGATGCGCGCGTTTCTTCCGATGATGCGCCGCGAGTACGGGTGGGAGATGCCGTGCATATGCGATGGGAAAATACACAAGCGGAAGGAAGAGTGGTGGGTGTGGCAAGCAACGCCATACGCGTCCATTTTGAAGATGATACTGTGGTGTACAGTGCTCCACAGGAAGTGACGGGCGTCATTGATGTGGTGGTAAAGCATAATGCGCTCATGATCCCCAAGGAATTTCTTGCCGATGAAAACAACATGAGGTCAGTACGCGTGAAAACCCCTGACGGCATAAAGACCGTATTCGTTCTTTTGGGAATGGAGAAAGGCGGATCTGTGGAAATAAGTGAAGGCATTACCGAAGGAGATGCGTTGGTAAGGCCGTAATAGAGGATGATACGATAGTAACGCCGCAAAAAATGTGGTATTATTGGGTGAGTTATGCGCCATTGCGAGCATTTAATAATGAAGACCACACTATGAAAAACGTTCTTAAAAAAAGCATGCAGTTTAGCATGGGGGTGTATGTAAAAACCAGGAAAGAGGTTCAGGGGCTTATCAATGAACTCGTGAAAAATAAATATCTTGACAAGAAAGAAGGGGAAAAACTCGTTGAGGAGGCGATGATGCAATCAAAAAAGATCGAAGCAAAAGTGGAGAGGCAAGTAAGAAACACACTGGCGGAAGCGATCAAAAAACTGAAAGTAGTGACGCAGAAAGATCTTGCTATCCTTGAAAGGAAATTGAGGGCGAGAAAAAAGAAGTAGAGTCTAATCGCGCAACTTCAGCGGGCGCGGATATCGTTTCTGAGGTTGTAGCATTTGCGTATGCGCGTGCTTATGTTCGGGTGGGAGCTCCCCCCACACAACAGTGGCGGGCTGGGAGTGGCATGTTACAATCTTGCAAAAGCGCTTTCTGCAAAAAATATCGGAGTGCTTTTTGTATTGCCGCGAAAAACCGCTGTTTCCGCGGCATTTCCTGTTGTATTTGCCGATATCACTATTGATGTTGTTCCCATCGCATCGCTTCTTTCCCCGTATCTTGATTCTGCGGGATATGAGATGTTTCTTCATGAAGAAGGTCACGGCGCATTATATGGAAGGAATTTGTATGAAGAGGTGCTGCGATACGGAAGAGAGGCCGGGCGGATCGCGAAGCGCGAAACGTTCGACGTCATTCACGCGCATGACTGGCTTTCGTTTCCTGCGGGGGTTGCGGCAAAACGAGTGTCGCAAAAACCATTGGTAGTGCATATACATGCGACCGAATTCGACCGAACGGGCGGCGCATGCGTGGATCAACGAGTGTATGATATCGAGCGATGGGGAATGGAACAGGCGGATGCGGTGATAGCGGTTTCGCAGTTCACGAAAAATATCATCGTAGAGCGGTATGGCATCGCACCGGAAAAGGTATCGGTGGTGCATAATGCGATCGAAGAGGGCATGATGTTTCAAGGAGATGCTGCGTTTTCATTTCCCGGGAAAAGCATTGTGTTGTTCGTGGGACGAATGACACTGCAAAAAGGCCCCGATTATTTTGTTGCGGCGGCAAAAAAAGTGCTTAAAGAGGATACGAATGTAATGTTCGTGATGGCGGGAGATGGCGATATGTATCATCGGGTCGTGGAAAGGGCGGCGGAGCTCGGCATGTCCGATCACTTTGTGTTTGCCGGGTTTTTACGGGGGGAGGCGCTTGCGCGTCTGTATCGCTCCGCGGATCTTTTTGTCATGCCGTCAGTGTCGGAGCCGTTCGGGTTGACGGCGCTTGAAGCACTGCAAAATCACGCGCCAACCCTTATTTCAAAGCAGGCTGGCGTTGGAGAGCTTTTATCCCATTGTTTGAAGGTCGATTTTTGGGATATCCATGAGATGGCGGCAAAGATCCTTGCAGTGGTACGATATAAGGAGCTTCGCCAGTGTTTGTCCGAATATGGACACCAAGAGGCGTTGCAGTGTACATGGGAAATTTCTGCCGATCGGTGCATTGACGTGTATCATCGGCTCGGCGCGTAAAACATATATGCCTAGCGTTTGTTTTTATTTTCAAGTGCATCAGCCTTTTCGGATAAAGAAATATCCCGTTTTTAACATCGGGAACGATCACGATTATTTTACCGACGATTCCGAAGGCAAGCTTAATAATCGAAAGATATTCGAGAAGGTCGCCCGTAAGTGTTATTTCCCCGCAAATGACACAATGCTGCATCTTTTGGAAAAGCACCCGGAATTTAGGATCAGTTTTTCTTTGTCAGGTGTTTTTTTGGAGCAAGCGGAACAGTTCATGCCGGAGGTGCTCAACTCGTTTTATCGGCTTGCGCGAACGGGGCGCGTGGAATTCCTTTCGGAGACATATCATCATTCGCTCGCGTCGCTGTATTCGAAAGATGAATTTCAGCGGCAGGTGGAACGACACCGGAGTATGATAAAGAAGTTTTTTGCGGTCGAACCAACAGTGTTTCGCAATACGGAGCTTATTTATAACAATGAAATAGCGCATTGGGCCGAAGAGCTCGGATTTGACGGGATTCTCGCCGAGGGCATTGAGCGCGCACTTGGATGGAAGAGCCCTAATTTTGTGTATACACCGCAGGGAAGCGAGCATATAAAATTACTGTTAAAAAATTACAAGCTGTCAGATGATATCGCGTTTCGTTTTTCTTCGCGCGCGTGGGAAGAATGGCCGTTAAACACGGAAAAATTCGCTTCATGGGTCGCAAAACATAATGGCAACGGCGAAACGATCAATCTGTTCATGGATTACGAAACATTCGGCGAACACCAATGGGAAGATACCGGTATTTTCGCTTTTTTACGCAATTTGCCCGAAGCGCTTTTGCGATATCCCGATATCAATTTCAAAACGCCGTCGGAAGCGATTGCGGCATATCCCGCGCGCGACCGCATCGATATTGGCGAGCACATTTCATGGGCGGATGTCGAGCGGGACTTGAGTGCGTGGCGGTCGAATGCCATGCAGTACGCTGCGCTTGAAAATATTTACGCACTCGAAAAGGATGTGCTTGCAAGCGGCGATGCGGCGCTTGTCGAGGACTGGAGGCGTCTGCAGACATCAGATCATTTTTATTATATGTGCACGAAATGGTTCGCGGATGGCGACGTACATAAATATTTTAATCCGTACGATTCTCCGTATGACGCGTTCATATCGTATATGAACGTGATCCACGATATGCGATCACGCCTTTCTCTCACGCGCGGTGTTCAATCATATAAAAACGCGGTATAATTACCATATGGCGATCAATAAAACAACGGCACGCGATATCTTGCGGCAGGTATACGAAGAAGACCGTTTTTTTAACGCGGATGGAAACATATTTTCAAGTCTTGCCGATCTCGGCGCGCATGTAAAAGACATGCCCCAGGAAATATTTAATTATCATTGCAATAGCCAGAAATGTGATTTCGCCGAATGGATCGAGGGCACACTGCATGATGCTGTTCTTGCGAAAGATATTCGGAAGGCGAAGGGCGTGCGTGCAAAGATAGAGAAACGCGTTGATGAACGCGTTTTGAAATTGGAAAAATATTTATAACCGCAAAGCATTTTCCTAGTGTTCTTTCATGGACGAATACAAAAAACCCGATTTTTTATTTGAAGTGTCATGGGAGGTGGTGAATAAGGTGGGGGGTATTCACACGGTCATCACGTCCAAGGCGCGGGAGATGGTAAATTGCTACGGAGCGAATTATTTTCTCGTCGGTCCGTATTTTGAGCATAAATTATTCGGGCAGTTTGAGCCGCAGCCCGTCCCCGCGTATTTTCAGCAGGCGTTTTCCGCGGTAGAAAAAGAAGGTATTGTCGTTCACTTCGGCAAATGGCTTATCGATGGACAGCCGTATGTGATCCTTCTTGAATTTAAAGGAGTAACGCCGTATATGAACGACATCAAGCGCGATCTCTGGGATCTGCATGGTGTTGATTCGTTGGGATCGGCGTTCGATTTTGACGAGCCGGTGGCGTGGGGGTATGCCGTGGGAAAGCTGCTCAAGCAGATCGCAGCCATAATGCCGGAAAAGAAACTGCTCGGACATTTCCATGAGTGGTTGACAGGGTCTGCGCTTGTGTATTTACAGAAAGAGCATGTGCGCATTGCGTCCGTATTCACGACGCACGCAACGACACTGGGGAGGAGTCTCGCGTCCCGGGGCGTTGATTTCTATTCATCGTTTGAAAGCATTGATCCCGCCGCGGAAGCGCGTGCGAATTTCGTGCAACACAAGCATCAGTTGGAAAAAGCGGCGGCTGCGATCGCCGATGTATTCACGACGGTCAGCCAGATCACGTCGCTTGAAGGGAAGTATTTCCTTGGGAGGGAAGCCGATGTGGTATTGCCGAACGGACTTGATATTGAAAAATTCCCGACAATTGAAGAGATCAATCGCAAACACAACATTCAGCGCAATCGAATCAGGAAGTTCCTCATGTATTATTTTTTCCCGTATTATAGTTTTGATGTTTCGCAGACGCTGATATTTTTTTTGGGAAGCCGATACGAATTCCGCAATAAAGGGATCGACGTATATATTAAAGCGCTTGCCGCATTGAATAAACGCATGCAAGAGGAAGGAAGCGAGAAGACGGTCGTAAGTTTTCTTTGGGTTCCCGGAGAGGTACTCGGCGTGAATGAAAAGCTCGCGCGCGCGAGGGAAGTATTCAATGATATCCAGAATTCATTTGAAGAGGTGGAGGAGGAGATGGAAGATGCGATCCTGTATTCTCTTATCGCGCAGGAAGATGTGCCGATCAGCTCGCTGTTCGATGAAAAAATGATCCTATCGCTGAAGCAGAAGATCAGGGAATTGAAGTCGGTTGATACACTTCCCCCGCTGACGACGCATAACGTGGTGAATCCGCACGATCAGATCATCCGCGCGCTGCATGAAAGCGGTCTGACAAATAAAAAAGAAGATAGAGTGAAAGTGATCTTTTATCCCATTTATAATCATGGATCGGACGGATTATTAAATCTTGAGTATTATGAATGTATTCAGGGGTCTCATTTAGGGGTGTTCCCATCGTTTTATGAGCCATGGGGATATACGCCGCTTGAGAGTGCGG
>Ga0154789_101_pt4 | contig 7939 bp, 7 predicted proteins | sample Rifle2008BG16ft_FD_105797 | JGI IMG/M metagenome (GOLD analysis project Ga0154789, IMG submission 105797) | Candidatus Azambacteria bacterium RBG_16_47_10
ATATCGATCCGCGGATCGATGCGGTGCTTGAGGTGGTGCATCTTGCGGCTCCGTACGATCGGATCATTAAGTCATTTTCAGGCGGCCAGCAGGCGCGTTTGTTGCTTGCGTCCGCACTCATTCAGGATCCTGATATTTTATTGCTTGATGAGCCGACGAATAATCTTGATAAAGCGGGGATCGCGCATCTCACGGATTTTCTCAAAAAATATCAGAAGACGGTCATTGTTATTTCCCATGACGCGGACTTTTTAAATGCGTTTACCGACGGCGTATTGTATCTTGATGTGTTCACCAAAAAGATCGAGCAATATGCGGGAAATTATTTTGATGTGGTAAAAGACATCACGGTGCGTATCGAAAAAGAAAACAGCAAGAACGCCCAGCTGGCCAAAGAGATCCAGGAGAATAAAGATAAGGCGAACTTCTTTGCGCAAAAAGGCGGAGGGATGCGTATGGTGGCAAAGCGCATGCGTATGAAGGCAGAGGCATTGGAAGAGGAGAAGGTGGATGTCCGCCGGGAAGACAAAACGATCCGTCCGTTCCAGATCCCTGTGCAGAAAGATCTGACGGGGGAGCTCATGCGTATTACGTCATTTACCACGCTGAAAAATCATAAGCCTGTATCGCATTCGGCAAACATCATTCTCAAGAAAAATACTCATTTACTGCTTTCTGGTCCGAACGGCATCGGAAAAAGCACGTTGCTGGAAACGATCGCGCGCGGGACTGCGCATGGCATCGCCGTGACCCCGGGCGTGAAGATAGGGTATTATCGACAAGATTTTTCTACGCTGAATTTTGAAGACACCATATATGATTCTTTGATGTCTGCGATGGAGAGGCAAGATGAGCATGAAATGCGTTCAACCGCAGCCGGGTTTCTCATTACGGCAGAAAATATGCGCACAAAAGTCGGCAGCCTGTCGGAAGGGCAGAAAGGATTGGTTGCATTTGCGCGGCTGGTGCTCCAGAAGCCGGGTCTGCTTATTTTCGATGAACCGACCAATCATATCAATTTCCGTCATATTCCGTTCATTGCAGAAGCGCTCAATTCATATCAGGGCGCTATGATCTTGGTAAGCCACGTATCGTCATTTGTGAAAAAGATCCGTATCGATGAAACACTCGATCTTGAGAAATTCTAAGGTGTTTTAGCGGTGATGCGATAGATGTATACTGGAGATAGTTTTTCCGCATTACGATATCCCGTAGCTTTTATTTATTTTTGTATTGTATGTAAGCACCATGATTATTACTATTCTTTTATTTATTCTCGGGTTTGCGTTGTTAATCAAAGGAGCTGATCTTTTAGTTGATGGGGCGGTGTCTGTCGCTAAAAAGTTTAACATCTCCAATCTCGTCATCGGACTTACCGTTGTGGCATTCGGCACATCAGCACCCGAGTTCGCGGTAAGTGTTTTTTCAAGCGTGAGCGGTAATACCGATATCGCTATCGGAAATATCATCGGCAGCAATGTTGCCAATATTCTTTTGATCTTGGGCGCTGCCGCACTCGTGTATCCTTTGTCGGTAAAAGGGGGCACGGTGTGGAAGGAGATACCGATGGCATTGCTTGCGGCGGTTTTAGTGGGGTTTATGGCGAATGATGTTTTGATCAATGGTGAAGCAAAGAACGCCATTACTCGAATTGACGGTTTGATCCTGCTGTCGTTTTTCATCATTTTTTTGTACTACATTTATGGCATAGCAAAATCGGGTAACGGATCTGATGTCGAGGAAGTGAATGAAATGCCCATCGGGAGATCCATCGTATTTGTCGGTGCGGGTCTTTTGGCTCTTGTTGTTGGCGGTAAATGGATAGTCGATGGGGCGGTTGCCGCCGCGGAACTTCTGGGAGTTAGGCAGTCGGTGATCGGCTTGACCGTGGTGGCGATCGGTACATCATTGCCTGAGCTTGCAACATCTGTGGTTGCGGCATACAGAAAGCACACGGATATCGCGATTGGAAATGTGGTTGGTTCAAATATTTTCAATGTATTTTGGATCATGGGCATTAGCTCGGTCATCAACCCTTTACCTCTTCAGCCAGGCAGTAATTATGATATCGGCATGATGATCGCCTCGAGTGTTGTGCTTTTTGTTATTTTATTCATTGGCAAAAGGCATGTCGTTGAAAGATGGCAAGGAATCTTATTTCTGGTATTGTATTGCGCGTACATCGCCTCCTTGATCCTCTGATGTCGCGCCCGTCAACGAGGCGTATGATTAGGGATAGTGCTGACTTGTAGTATCTCAAGACAATTCCCGGTATTGATGTAATTACGCCAAGATGAGAAAGAAACGAGAAAAATGACCAGAGCGGTGTTTTCTTGGCGCGAATGTCATATAATAATGAAGCGCGCTATTTTTTAACATTCGCGCACTTCTTAAAAGACAGCTTTGCCTTTTATTGTTACAATTTTTTTTGCGACAGCCATTTTTCTCTATGCGCCGGCATATCCTGCTGATGCCGCTTTTGATTGTTTGACCCTGCATAGTTCTTCCGCCGCAGAAGATAAGGAGTATTGCCAAAATCAGCTTAATCAAATAGAGGCGGAGCTTGCGGAGCTTTTGGATAAACAGGCGGCGCAACAAAAACAAACCGGCACGTTAAAAGGTGATGTTGATTATCTGACGAGCCAGATCAATGCATTGCGGGCAAAGATCAAAGCCCGGGAGCTTGTCATTGCCCGACTGAAGGTTGATATCATCGATAAAGAGGAGGAGATCAAGTCTCTTTCGGAAAAAATAAACAGCGGGCATGAGTCATTGGCGCAGTTATTGCGCAGTGTGGATGAATTTGAGAGTGAAAATGTCCTGATCATTATTCTTTCCGGCAATAGCATTTCTGATTTTTACAGCTATCTGGAAGAATATAATTCCATGATGAACGCCGTAAAAAATTCTGTTGATCTTATTCATTCGGTGCGGACGCAAACGGAAATCGCGAAGGAACATCTGGAGAAAAAACAGGACGCGGAGACCGACAGCAAGGCCGAGCTTGAGACCGCGCGCATGCAGGCGGCGCGGTCCGAGGCCGATAAAAAACAGCTCCTTGCCATTTCTAAGAAAAAAGAGAGCGACTATAAAAAACTTGCCGCGGAGAAAAAAGCAAAGGCCGATAGTATTCGCAGCGCTTTATTCAGTCTTGCCGGTACATCTCAAAAAATCGAATTTGGAACGGCATTAGAATATGCCAACGGAGCAAAAAATAAAACCGGCATCGACCCTGCATTTTTACTGGCAATTCTCACACAAGAAAGCAATCTCGGCGCAAATGTCGGCCAGTGTTATTTAACAGATCCCGAAACTGGCTCAGGAGTGGGCAAAAATACCGGAACAGTATTTAAAAATGTCATGAAGCCGACGCGTGATGTGGCGCCGTTTTTGCAAATTACGAACGCACTCGGATTTAATGCGTTTCAAACCGCCGTGTCTTGTCCTATTGCCGGCGTTGCGGGATATGGCGGAGCCATGGGGCCTGCGCAATTCATTCCCTCGACGTGGAAGATCTATGAAGAACGTTTACACAATGCTTTGGGATATTCTCCAAACCCATGGTCTCCTAAAGACGCATTTATGGCTTCGGCGATGTATCTGACAAATCTTGGCGCGGTGGGATCCAGTGCGAGCGCGCAAAATAAAGCGGCGTGCAGATATTACGGGTCCGGAGGATCGTCGTGTTCATACAGCAGAAGTGTTCAGAAATTAAAAACGGCAATACAGGCGGATATTGATCTGCTGTGATAGGATACTCGAATAAGTAACAATGCTATGCTAGTATTATTACAAGAATAAATATGTTACCACCATGCAAACGATAAGAGAATTCATGCAAAGCGACCATAAGAGATTGGATGATCTTTTTGAAATGTTCCAAGAACGTAAAGATACAGATCAAGGCGAGGCAAGGCGGAATTTTTGTCCGTTCAGAAGAGGGCTTTTTACTCATATCACATGGGAAGAGGAAATCCTTTTTCCCATCTTTGAGGAGCGGACGGGAATGAAAGATAATGGTCCTACGTTTGTTATGAGAGCTGAGCACCGTGAGATTAGGGATCTGCTCAACCGGATACGAGAAAAGATAAAAGCTGGCGATTTTGCCACGGAGAAAATGGATGGCGCCTTAGATGTTCTTTTGCGAAGTCATAATGATAAAGAGGAAAATGTGCTTTACCCGTGGATCGATAAAGTCGCGGAAAATGCAAAAGATCAAAAAAAGATCTTTGATGCGATACGCGAGATGACCCCGCACAATACATGCGGGTGTTCGCATTAATATATGTTTACAGATCGGCACGAGGCAGGGAAAAAACTTGCTGAAAAGCTTGTTCAGTATCAGGGAACAGATGCTGTTGTTTTCGCGCTTCCGCGCGGAGGCGTCGTTGTCGGCTATGATGTTGCGAAAGCGCTCGCACTGCCGCTTGATAGTATCGCGGTACGCAAGATCGGTCATCCATTAACACCCGAGTACGCGATCGGCGTTGTTGATGAACATGGTGCAACAATTTTTAATGAAGCGGAGAAAAGGGCTGCAAATCCGGAGTGGCTCGCGAAAGAGATTGAGGCGCAGAAAAATGAAGCACAGCGGCGCAGTGCGACATATCGCGGTACGCGGCCACTATATGCTATTGCAGGAAAGACCGCGATCATCGTTGATGACGGCATTGCGACTGGTCTTACGATGCGGCTCGCTGTGCGCGCGATGAAACAGCGCAGCGCAGGAAAGATCGTCGTCGCGGTTCCCCTTGCGCCGCCGGAATCATTGCAGGCGCTGAAGAATGAGGGTGCAGATGAGATCGTGGTGCTTGAATCACCGAGAGATTTCCTTGGCGCGATCGGACTGCATTATGTGGAGTTTTATCAAGTGGAGGATGATGAGGTTATAAAGCTTTTACAATCGGCTTAATAGTATATATATGGATACATCATTTGCGATATTGCGAAATAGAACAGCGAGCACGGCGGAATTCCGGCGGGCGGCGGATGCTGTGTGCGGGCATTTGATGCGCGCGATGAAAGAAGATCTTACAAAAAAAGGAATTGATGAGAAAGATATTGTTGTCGTTATAATTCTTCGCGCGGCGCTTGCGTTTCTTGGCACAGTGACGCAGGTGTTTCCCAATGCGCCTGTCGGCGTGCTTGGCATGAAACGGGATGAGCAAACGCTTGAACCATATTGGTATTATGAAAATCTACCGCCGGTATCGGCGAACAATACGATCGTTATAGCAGATCCGATGCTTGCAACAGGCGGGTCCGTGGAAGCTGCCGTTGAGCGTCTCAAGGTGCGCGGAGCTAACACAAACAATATTTATTTTGTCGGCGTTATTGCCGCTCCTGAAGGTGTTGCTCGACTTTCCACATTGATCCCGAAAGAGAATATGATTCTTGGGGCGATTGATGACGGACTCGACGAGCATGGCATGATCGTGCCGGGACTCGGTGATTTCGGGGATCGATATTTCGGTCATGGCGGTCAGGCGATCATCGGTGCCGGAGGTATTGCTCGCTAGCGTGTTTAGTGATCAATCTGAAAAATACATATAAAAACAGCGGCATTGTGCCACTGTTTTTATATGTAAAAATGTACTTTTTTGCGAAAAAATGGTACTTTTTCAATACTATGAGGAAGGGACAAAACATCTCAGCTCGTGCCATATTTGCCGCATTTTGGCGGGGCATTTCGCCGTATAAAGTGATGTTTTTTTTGGGTATTTTTGGTTTTATCGTAGGGACGATAGTGAATGTGCTCATCCCCATTTTGTACAAGGAATTTTTTGATGTGTTGAGTGATGCGGGCGACCGCGCGCTGGCGACCCCATCGCTGATTCGCATCGTGATATATGTTGCGGCACTGCATGGGTTGAGTTTTGTGTTTTATCGAGGCGGTCTTTTTTTGTATAACACGTCTTCATCAAAGATCATGGCGCGTTTGCGGCAGAATGCGTTTAATGCCATGATGCTTCATTCGTACGGATTTTTTGCAAGCAATTTTACCGGGAGTCTGGTGCAGCGGGTAAATCGATTCAGCAGATCATTTGAGCGTATTGCCGATACGCTGTCGTTTAATATCATTTCGCTTATTATCGCGATCGTTGGGGCTATTGCGGTGACGCTGGTGGTGGCGCCGGTCATTGCATTGATCATTGCGTGCTGGCTTGTGATATTCGTTCCGTTCCATATTTTCTTTGCGCGATGGAAGCAAAAATATGATGTGCTTGTTGCAGCGGCCGATTCAAAAACAACAGGCGTACTTGCCGACAGCATTACCAACCAGAATGCGATAGCACTGTTTACCGGGTATCAGCACGAGGTTGATTATTTTAAAGAGGTCACGGAAGATCAGGCAAAAAAAGCGCGCTTTTCATGGAACTTGGGAGGTGTCGTGGAAATGACGCAGGTCGCGCTGGTGTATGCCGTTGAATTTATAGTATTTTATTTCGCCATTCTGTATTGGCAGAAAGGAGAGATCACGATCGGCGTATTCGTGCTCGCGCAGGCATATATCATCGGTCTATCACAGCAGTTGTGGGGCATCTCGAGGGTCATGCGCGATATTTTTGAAGGCATGGCGGACTCGCGGGAGATGGTGGAAATTCTTTTAAAACCGTATGATGTGCAGGATGCTCACGGTGCCGTGACACTCACGGTACCTAAGGGCGCTATTTCGTTTGCAAATGTATCGTTTAATTTCAATGAAACGCGAACGGTACTCCATGCTATAACGATAGATATCACGGCAGGCGAGAAGATCGCGCTGGTAGGGCCGTCGGGTGCGGGGAAGACAACATTCATCCGGCTTATCTTGCGCATGTACGATCCGACGCAGGGTGCGATATATATCGACGGGCAGGATATTAAAACAGTGACGCAGGAAAGTTTGCGTGCGCACGTGAGCTTGGTTCCGCAGGATCCGGTGTTGTTTCATCGGACGTTGATGGAAAATATCCGCTATGGCAGACGGGATGCGACCGATGAAGAAGTGATGCGTGCGGCAAAGCTCGCGCACTGCGATGAATTCATCGACAATTTGCCGGAGAAATATGAGACGTTCGTCGGCGAGCGCGGTATTAAGTTGTCGGGCGGCGAGCGGCAGCGCGTGGCTATCGCGCGGGCGATTTTGAAAAACGCGCCGATCCTTATTTTAGATGAAGCGACATCATCGCTTGATTCGCATTCAGAATCGCTTATTCAGGACGCGCTCGATACGCTTATGCGCGGATGTACGACAATCGTTATCGCGCACCGATTATCCACGATCAGAAAAATGGATCGTATCGTGGTGATGGAGCATGGGGCGATCCGCGAAGAAGGAACGCATGATACGCTTATTAAAAAAGAAGGAAGTCTGTATGAGAAGCTCTGGAAGCTCCAGGTCAGCGGTTTCATGCGGGAAGAGGAGGAATAGCCTGTAATGTATATTTAGTTTAGAATCATACCTATACATATATGAATGCGGCACAGTTATTCGTGAAATGCCTGGAAGCGGAGGGAGTGAAATATATCTTCGGATTGCCGGGGGAGGAAAATCTGGCATTCCTTGATGCTATTCGCCAGTCGTCGCTCCAGCTGATAGTGACGCGCCATGAACAGGCGGCGGTGTTTATGGCGGCAACAGTTGGACGCCTCACCGGAAAAGCGGGTGTGGCGTTTTCGACGCTGGGTCCTGGCGCGACTAACTTAATGACTGGTGTTGCGTATGCGCAACTTGGCGGCATGCCGCTTGTGGTTATTACAGGTCAAAAGCCGATCCGCAAAAGCAAGCAGGGAGGATTTCAGATCATTGATGCGGTGCGCATGATGGAGCCGGTGACGAAGATGGCAGAAACGATCGTAAGCGGGGATAGAGTGCCGAGCATGGTGCGTATGGCATTTGCATCCGCAGAAACAGAACGTCCCGGCGCGGTGCATCTTGAGTTACCGGAAGACGTTG
>Ga0154789_103_pt1 | contig 7838 bp, 8 predicted proteins | sample Rifle2008BG16ft_FD_105797 | JGI IMG/M metagenome (GOLD analysis project Ga0154789, IMG submission 105797) | Candidatus Azambacteria bacterium RBG_16_47_10
AATGGGTGGAGCAAAGATACGAGCGTGATCGCGAGCGGAGTGATTTTCCTTTTGAACGGCATATTTTTCGAGCGGTAGAGCTGAAGGGGAGGAGATTTGTGTTTTCTGTTTCTCAGGATAAAGATGTTGCAAAAGAGACGGCAAAACGCGTGTACGCCGATACGGAAAAAATAAAAAAAGCATTGGAATCGGAGGATCAGTGGCTCATGCATAAATACGATTGCGCCGCTTCGGATCCGGAGATGCGCCTCGCGCATTGTGCGGCAAAGCTTTCAGTGCAGCGCATGGTGGTACGGGATGAATGGAAAAATGCGGAAGGGTTGTATGCGGGAATCCCGTGGTTTACGCAATTTTGGATGCGGGATTTTGCGATAGCGGCCGGGCAGCTTGATCCTGTTGATGCGCATGCGATCGTTATGCGCTATGTCGATGAATACGTGTCGACCGGAATGCTTCCCGGCCGTTCAGCCGGATCTATCGCATATGCGGATACCGAGTTGTTTTTTTTCTGGCGCGTCAGACAGATGTATGATGCCGAAGCATTCACGGAAGAAGAGAAAAAAACCATTATATCGCTGCTGGTCACGTTTCTTGATAATGAGCTTCCCAAGCGAACGCAGAATGGCCTTGTGACGAACGGGCCAAAGGAAACATGGATGGATACGGAGTACAAGGGGTCGTCGCGCGCCGGCTCCCGCGTTGAGATCCAGGCGCTTGCATGTGCGGCATTTGCTTTTGCGGCGCGCGCGACGGGTGATACGAAATACGCTGACCAAGAACATGCCTTGCTGCGCACTGCGCGCGAGGCGCTTTGGAACGGCACGGCGCTTGCCGATGGAGCAGGAGATCCCGATGTGCGCCCGAATTGTTTTCTTGCGTATCATGTGTATCCCGGTCTGCTTTTGAAGCATGAATGGGAGAAAGCGTTTGAGTATACGCTCGGATCGTTATGGCTGCCATGGGGAGGTATTGCTACCATTGCAAAAGATCATCCTCTTTTTTGCGGTATTGATCGTGGATGCGAATACCCGAACCGAAGCTATCATCACGGCAATGCATGGTTTTTCATACATAACATCGCCGCGCGCGCACTGTATCGCGTGAATGATAAAAAATTCAAACCGTATATTGATGCGCTTCTGACAACAAGTTCACGGGATGTTCTATGGAGCGGGATCTTCGGCCATCATTCCGAAATATCATCGGCGGAGCATTTTGCTCCGGCGGGATGTTTTGCGCAAAGCTGGTCCGCGGCGACATTGTGCGATGCGATCGACGCGATGATGGAGCGGAAGGGTGATGCGGGATCCGAAGAGAAAAAGAAATCATAATAGTATGCGTGTTTCTGATCGTGAGAAATTAGTGTTTACGAAAAACATCGCCGTGATGATCCGCGCGAGTATTCCGCTTGCGCAAGCGATGAAATCGCAGGCGGAACAGGCAACAAACCCGATATTTCGCGCGATATTGCGCGAAAGCGCACATGACATCGAGGCAGGACAAAAGTTCTCTTTTGCGCTTGAAAAATACCCACGGGTTTTTTCCGGGTTTTATGTGCATGTGGTGCGCGCTGCGGAAAAAGCAGGGACGCTCGAGCATAATCTTGAGTATCTCGCGGAACACATCGAGGCGAACATGGTATTTAAAAAAACGCTTGCATCGGCATTGATCTATCCCGCGTTTATTATGTCTGCGATCGCGGCTGTTGGGGTGTTGTTCGGATATTCGGTATTGCCGACCATTACCGAGCTGCTTTTGTCATTTGATGTCGAGCCGCCGCTTGCGACAAAAATAGTGTTATTCGCATTGCTCGGGTTTCAGCGGTATGGCGTTGTTATTCTTTTAGGCATCATAGCGGCTGTGCTATCTACGTATGTGTACATACAAACTCCGCAGGGAACGGATTTTTTTACGCGGATTCTTTTACATCTTCCCGTGCTGGGCGGTATTTTTCGCCGCGTGTATCTGGCGCAGTCGGCAAAGATCCTTGGAACATTGCTCAAAAGCGGCGTGCCTATTCATGAGTCGCTGGCGATCTTGGCGGACAGCATGGAGAATGCGACCTTTCGGGACGCGATACGAAGGATCGTTCCCGAAGTATTAAAAGGAAATCCGATCTCTCCGTTTTTGCAAAAAAAACTATTCCCACCACTCTATGTACAAATGATTGAAGTGGGTGAGAAATCGGCGAGCATGGAAAAAAATCTTGATTTTTTGGCGGCGTTCTATCAAAAGGAAGTGGATCATAGCATGAAAAACATTCTCTCATTGCTTGAGCCGGTGCTCTTGATTATTGTCGGTGTTGCGGTACTATTGCTTGCATTAGCGATATTGGGACCTATCTATCAGACGATCGGCGACATATAGTGGACGTATCGCAATGGGAGATATGCTGGGATGGCGGAATTGGCAGACGCGCCAGCCTTAGGAGCTGGTGGGGCAACCCGTGGGAGTTCAAGTCTCCCTCCCAGCACACATGATATGGGAAAATTTATTATATTGGCTGCAATAATAACCATTGTTTCTTTCGGACTTTTAAAGTACGCGCAAAAAAAACCTGCGCAAGATTTTTTGGATCATGCCGCTCAAAAAGAATTGAGTCCGGGTCAGCATGAATTCAGCATTGAACATGGAGGGATCAGTCGGCGGTACATCGTGTATCTCCCTATTTCATATAACAAGGCGAATGTAGCGCCGGTAATTTTTAATTTTCACGGAGGCGGCGGAAATGCGGAATCGAATATATCGATGGCGAACATGAATGAAACCGCCGATAAGTACGGATTTATCGTTGTGTATCCGGAAGGGACAGGCGTGAAAATTTTTGGCAAGACCATTGCCGCATGGAATACCGGCACTGATGAGCGGATAGTTCATGTGGATGATGTTGGGTTTATTGCCGTAGTCATAGAAAAAATAAAAAGTGATTTTAATGGTAATCCCGCGCGGATCTATGCGACGGGTATTTCAAATGGCGCACAAATGGCATATCGCCTTGCCTGCGAGCTTTCGGGAACGATAGCTGCGATCGCTCCCGTCGCCGCGCAAGGCGTAACCGCGCCGTGCAATTCGCAACGGCCTATGCCGATAATGCATTTTCACGGGACTGAGGATATGTGCGCTCCGTATGCCGGAGGGATATGCGGAGGGTGCATTCAAAAATATTTTAAAGCAACTATTGGAATTGAAATAAAACAAGTTCAGTTTCAATGCGACCCGGTTCCTGAGTATATAAAAAAATGGATAACGATCAACCGTATCGCCGATACAGCGCCGCATATTGTGTATCAGAATAATTCAGCGCAATGCATAGCGTATGGAAAAGACGAGCCAGGCGAGGTTGTGTTATGCACTGTGGATGGAATGGGACATACATGGCCCGGGGGAACGTATGGAATCCCTTGCGAAGGAGGATTAGATGCAAAGAAATGCCGGCAATGGATATCCGTTGTGGGAAAGCTTAATGCCGATATTTCCGCCAACGAAATCATGTGGGAGTTCTTCAAAAAACACGATCTTTTTGAAAAAGTAAAATAAATCATCCATACATGTGTAGTATCTTTTATCGGGCCATTTCCATTTTTAGGTGTTTCTGGTAAAATGTGACGGCGCCCATGGAGACATTTTTCACCAATTTTTCAGAGGTTCATCGTTTTCTCACTTATCTTCTCATCTTCGGGGGAATTTTTATCGAGGGGGAGATCGTGCTTATCATAGCGGGCGTTTTGATCCGGGCGGGGAACATCGACTTTTTCGATACGATTATCATTGCTTTTATCGGAACGGTTGCGCACGATATTTTTTATTGGCAGCTCGGACGGTGGTTTTTTGCATCTCAAAAAGACAGGTTTTTCTTTCTCAATGTCGGGAAGCTCGGCCCATTTCTCACGAAGATCCATAAAAATGACAGCTACATCTTCACGTCTAAATTTACCTGGGCATTTAACCGCCTTATCTTGATCGCGAGCGGATATGGGAATATGCCGATGCGGAAGCTGTTGCGCCATGCCGTCCCGGCCGCTTTTATATGGGTCGTCACGCTGGTGTCGTTGGGGTATATATTTGCCGATAAAACCGATCTTTTAAAAAAGAATATTACAACGATCATTTTTTCCATCACTCTGTTTGTGGTCGTTCTGTATATTCTTGAGAATGTATTTCAGCGAACGCTATCATTTAAGAAAATAAAAAACGAAGACATCTCTGAAAAAATATGAAAAAGGCGGCCATAGCTTTGATAGTATTTTTATAATGATACTTTTTACCGCATACGCGAATAAAAAATTCGATATTTTAAAGCGCCACGGATGCGTCATTACCCGTGAAAGTGTGTGTGATGCGGTGGGGAGTGTGTTGGGTGAGGAAGCGACAGGGCAGAAGCTTTTTTTTGCAGAAAAAAAGACCGATCAAGGATATGCAGTGCGTGTCGCGTATCGCACAGAGGCGGGAGTTGCGCGCGTTATCACTTTTTATCCCGTTTCACGCAATGACTAACCAAGAAAGCAAAATAACATACGATCCCGATGCCGATGTTTTGGCATGGGAAATGAATGACAGGACTATCGCATATGCGAAGGAAGTAAAAGGCATTGTTATTCATTTTTCTCCGCATCATGTGCCGGTGCTCGTGGAGGTTTTAGAAGCAACGCAATTTCTTGCGAAAACAAAAGATTTCACCCGCATCATGCAGGAGCTTGGTATTGCCGTTCCTAAGTAATATCATTCGAGAGGGTTTTTTTGGATCACTTCTTTTTTTGGAGAACGATAGCTCGAGGTGAATGTTTTCGTTGTGATCAGTGTGTCGTCTTTATATATCTCTTGCGTGAGTTTTGCTTTTAATGATCCGTCCGGTTTTTTATCATATTCTATCGGGCCGATCACTTTTGTTTCTCGTCCATCGGAGGTTCCATAAAATTCAAAATATAATTTTGAACCCACGATCCTTGTTTGCACAAGAATATATGACGGAGTGTTATTGATGAAGCGGAGATCAGGATGCGGGCTGTAGACCGCTGCGTCAAATCCCTGCGGATTATAGTACGAAACAGGAAGACTGTGAGGAGCGCGCTCAGTGATCGTGAGGCCGGAATATATCGCGGCGCGAAACATCGTGGTGGAAACCTGACAGAGCCCGCCGCCGTATTCTTTTACGAGATCGCCGCCGTTTTTAATGACCAGTGCAGATTGATACCCCTCTTTTGCTCCGACATCACCGATCGTATTCATAAAGGAAAATTCTTCCCCCGGTTTGATAAGAACCCCGTTTAATTTTTCAGCGCCGAGTTTGATGTTGAAAATGCGGGATGCGGGGGATCCTGAGAAATCGGATTCCCCTTTACCCAAAAGCGAAATGAGTCCGAGATTTTCAATTGTTTCCGTTCTGATCTCAGGGAGTATTACGTTTGCCGCAAGATCAATACGCGTACTCTCGGCGCGGATACCATCTCTGATGAGCTCACTGCTTTTCTCAATATCAAGTTCCATGCCGTCTCGTGATATGGCAAATTCTTTCGCTTTTCCGTTTTGCACGGTGAGCACGGCATTACGAGGTTTGCTATTAATGGACGGGGCGATCTGCGCCAGAAAAGCGCGTATCTCGTTCTGGTTCGCATCGAGGTATGCTTCATTATCGCGATACCCGGCGGTAATGATGTCCTTCATTTGTTCTTTTGTGATCTGATAGTGCACGTCACGCGGTGTGTGTGTATTCACCGGATTTCCCGGTTCGGCGAGTATAAGTGTAATAGGTGCTTGATCGATGATAACGTTTGCCTTGACGATAACATGGGCAAGCATAGGGGCGGTGATGAGAGGGTCGTCATTTTGCATTGAGAGAGTGATAGATCGTTCCGAGGAGTGCAGTGCAATGTTTAAGAGGTCATATTTTAACTTGCTTTTATTGAGAATGGTGCCGGCGCGCGCCTCTGTTGCTTCAAAACGATGCAACACATCATTAAAGCGCAGCGATGCATCGATCGCTGTACGATTGAGTGAAGCGAAAGCGGTATCCGTGTGCGCGGCAAATCGTTCTTCATCTATATCTACAGTAAAAGGGATTGTTGTTCCAGATATCATGGACCGCGCGCGACCCATGATAGTGCGCATGATATTTGGTTCCCGTCCGATCGCGTACGCATTGCGCGCGGTCGCATCTGCATCGAATATTATCCCGATGTCGTGCGGGGCGAATGTCCATGTTTTTTCGTTATAGGCCAGGGTGATCTTTCCGTATTCGTAAAATGCCGCTTTTTGTGCGATGACCGCTCGCGCCTCTTCGATTGTTTTTCCCCCCAGTGATGTTTCGTTCACGGAGACGCCGGGAACGATCGTATCAGATGTATTGAACGCAATGACCGCGTATCCTCCGGAAATGGGTACGATGATCGTTATGATTCCCCAGATAAGTACGCGCAACAGCATGTCAGTTTTCGCTAATGGTAATGGATCCCCTTTCTTCTTTTGGAATGCGAATGGTGAGAATGCCGTTTTTTAATGTCGCCTTTATCGTGTCCCCATGACCGTTATCAGGGAGGATCATCGAGCGCGAAAATGGGCCGAAATAACACTCGCGATAGTAATAATCATGCGGGGGTATCGTGTCGGTTTCGGTGCGTACACCGCGAATGGTCAGTGTATCGTTTGTCAGGCTTATCTCCAGGTCTTCCGAGCGAACTCCGGCGATCAGCGCTTTAATGATCAGCTCATTTTCCGTTCGATATACATCAAAAGGGCATTGTTCGGTATCGATCGGTCTTTTTTCGTTATGATGTGTTTTGGCAGGAATGGTTTTTTTCGAAGCCGGCAGAGGTGCTCCTTTTCCGCCCTCGGTAAGTCGGCTAAAAAACGATCGTTTTTCCATAGTTTTAAAATTGTGCTTTGGTAAAGCTGAGTCGTTTCGCGCTTTTAAACAGAAGAGAAACGATGAAAAACGCGCCAAGCATGAGTATGAGAATAGAGAGCGTCGCATGTTGTTGCCACTGTGAGGTTATTATAAGGAAATTAAACAATGTGTGCAATAAAGTGGCACATGCGACCCCAATGGCGATATACGCATATTTATTTTTCTTATGAATGATGGAAATGGTCAAAAAATAGCCGATAATCGCGGAAGATAATGCGTGCAGTGATGTGGAGCTGAGAAAACGGAGGTATGCGATGCCGATGGCGTTGTCCGGATTTTGGAGGATGTACCCGATATTTTCCGCTGCGGCAAAACCCAGCGCGGCAACAATAAGATAGATCATCGCATCAACCGGTTCGTCAAAATAGCGCGAGTGCATGATGCCGATGCGTGCCGCGATGTATTTTACCCATTCCTCAATAAGGGCAAGGATGGAAAGGAAAAAAAAAGAAAACATGAAAGGGATCGTCGCGGTTCCGGAATCAAATAATTGCGCCGCCAGGGATCCGCAGGTTGGGCATGTTGCCGTATTGGTGAGTGATAGGCGAATAATAACCCACTCGATACCAAATGCAACAAATGTTGAAATAAAGCCGTAAAGGAATATGCGGAGGATCGCAATCTTTGGCTCGGGATTATTGCTATTATCTTGTTTCAGATAGTAGCTAATCCACAATGCGCTCGGAGCAAGGCCAAGCGCGATCAATACTCCAAAGCCTCCCCAAGGGTACGATTGTATGAAGTCCGTCATGATTGCGGCGTTGGCTCGTCTGCCAATTGCCTAGTAATAAAAATTCTATAAAACATTGAGGTGTGCGCGTCGCGTGAGAATATCATTATAGTGTTGTGTTAGGCATATGGCGGGCAGGCCCGCCTGCCAATTGCCTGTCATTTGGAAATCCATGAACCACGGCATAATGAGAGATATAGGGGAATA
>Ga0154789_105_pt1 | contig 7838 bp, 4 predicted proteins | sample Rifle2008BG16ft_FD_105797 | JGI IMG/M metagenome (GOLD analysis project Ga0154789, IMG submission 105797) | Candidatus Azambacteria bacterium RBG_16_47_10
CCCACGCGGACAACCTTTCCCAAGATATTGCTTGAGATGTCGTGAATGGGAATGGCGGTTTTGCCGAGCTGTTCGCGGTATTCGGAAAGCGGATGATCGGAGATATACAGGCCGAGCAATTCTTTTTCCCACGCGAGCTTTTGTTTGCTTGTTGCCGGCTCTGTCGGTTTCATCCGTATTGCGTTCATTGTTTTTGCATTCGGATCGGCTGCGGATGCAAACAGATTTATCTGCGGGTTGTCGGTGTTTTTCTGCACATGACGCGCGTAATCTAAAAGTGCGTCGAGATTGGAAAGAAGCGTTGCTCGTTCGCCGAAGTCTTCCATAGCCCCGCATTTAATAAGCGCTTCAAACGATTTTTTATTGAGATCCTTATGCTTTGTCCGGTCAATAAGATCCTCGATTGATGTAAATGGCTCATCTCCGCGCGCGGCAATGATCGCTTCCACGATCGCCTCTCCGACGTTCTTGATCGCGGCAAGTCCGAAACGAATTTCTTTATCCGATATGACCGTGAACATTTTCAAGCTTTTGTTCACGGTAGGCGGAAGCACATCGATACCCATGGTTTTTGCTTCCTGTACGAGGAATGCGACGCGCTCAATGTCGCCGAAGTCCGATGTCATAAGTGCCGCCATGAATTCCGCAGGGAAGTGTGTTTTCAAAAATGCCGTCTGATATCCGATAAGGCCATAGCACACTGCGTGTGAACGATTGAAGCCGTAGCGCGCGAACGGCTCGACGAATTCCCAGACCTTCTGAGCGGTCTCAGGAGCGATGTCATGCTTGATCATGCCTTCAATGAGAATATCCCGCTGTTGGTCCAAAAGCGATTTGATCTTTTTGCCGATCGCTTTGCGGAGCGTATCTGCTTGCGGAAGTGTGAATCCCGCCATTTCTTTTGCGATGGCCATGACCTGTTCCTGGTAGACGATGATGCCGTAGGTGTTTTTTAAGATCTTCTCCATGCTCGGGTGGAGATATTTGATCTTTGCGCGGCCGTGTTTGCGCGCGACGAAATCAGGAATAAGATCCATCGGGCCCGGACGGAAAAGTGCGACCATTGCGACGATGTCTTCAAATTCTGTCGGCATTAGTTCTTTCAAGTATCGTTTCATGCCGGCAGATTCAAGCTGGAACACGCCGGTGGTGCGCGCTTCCTGGAGAAGCTTGTATGTTTTTTTATCGTCAAGCGGAATCTTATTTAAATTGACCCGCTTGCCATGGCGCGCTTCGATGATGGTGATCGTTTCTTCGATAATAGAAAGGTTTTTAAGACCCAAAAAGTCCATCTTCAAAAGACCGAGGTCTTCGATCGCATGCATTTCATATTGCGTCACGATCTGCTTACGCTCGTCTTTGATGCCATTGCCCGATTCATCCTGTGATTTTGTTGCGTATTGCAGAGGGACGATCGTTTCGAGCGGTTCGCGGGAGATCACGACGCCGCATGCGTGCGTGGATGCATGCCGTGCAACACCTTCCAGCTTTTTTGCGGTATCGATAAGCGTTTTTACTTCCGGATTCGTTTCATAGAGATCTTTGAGTTCCTGAACATTTTCAAGTGCTTCACCAAGAGTGGAGCCGAAGGGGATGAGTTTTGCGAGCATGTCACATGTTCCGTATGTGATGCCAAGTGCACGGCCGGTATCGCGCACCGCCGCCCGCGCCGCCATGGTACCGAATGTGATGATCTGTGCGACATGGTCGTCGCCGTATTTTTTCGCGACATAATCAAGTACTTTGTCGCGCCCCGTGTCGGCAAAGTCGATGTCGATATCAGGCATGCTGATACGCTCGGGGTTTAAAAAGCGTTCAAAGAGAAGTTCATATTTGATCGGATCGACGTTCGTGATGTTGAGAATGTACGCAATGATAGACCCCGCCGCCGATCCGCGCCCCGGTCCCACGACAACGCCGTTGTTTTTTGCCCAGTTCACAAAATCTTGCACGATGAGAAAGTATGAAGCAAATCCTGTTTTGATAATGACAGAAAGTTCGTAGTCGAGGCGTTCAAATGTTTCTTTCGTCGGTTCCGGGTATCGGTCGGGAAGATTTTTTAAACAGAGGTCGCGTAAAAACGAATCAGGCGTTTGTCCTTTTGGTACTTCAAAATGAGGGAGTTGGGATTTCCCCAGTTCAATGGTGACATTGCATCGGTCCGCGATCGCCTGTGTATTTTCAAGCGCTTCTTTCAGATACGGAAATGTTTCATACATTTCTTCCGGACTTTTAAGCGAGAAGTCGTCTTGCGCGAGCGAGATGCGATCTCCTTCACCGAGCTTTGCCCCGGTCTGTACCGCCATGAGTGTGTCTTGCGCTTTCGCGTCTTCTTTCATCAGATAATGCGCATCGCAGGTGGCGACAAGGTTCAGGTCGAATGTTTTTGCATACTCGATAATCTTTTTATTCACCGTGTCCTGCAGTTTTATTTTCGGGTGATGCGCGATCTCAAGATAAAAATTTTCTTTTCCGAATATATCTTTATAGGTTGCAATAAGCGTTTCGGCGAGCTCAAAGTCCTGTCCCGCGATCGCGCGGGGGATCTCGCCGCTCAAGCATGCGGAAAGTGCGATGAGTCCTTCGGAGTATTCTCGCAGGACGTCTTTATCGATGCGGGGTTTGTAATAAAATCCCTGGAGGTTCGCGATCGTGACAAGTTTTACGAGATTTTTATAGCCGATATCGTTTTGCGCAAGGAGCACAAGATGGAAGCGCCGATCATCGATGCCTGCTTGTTTGTCATCGAGCCGGCGCGGCGCAACATACACTTCCGCTCCGACGATCGGTTTTATACCGTGTTTTTTTGCAGTCTTATAAAATTCGATAATGCCATAGAGGGAACCATGATCGGTGAGTGCGACCGAATCCATGCCAAGCTCTTTTGTCTTGAGGATCAAATCTTCGATCTTTGAAAGACCGTCGAGTAATGAATAGTGGGAGTGGACGTGGAGATGGACAAATTTCATGATACAATCGAATGAGGAATAATGAATCAGGAATCAGGAATGTCCCCCGGGAAACGATCATTGTAAGCCCCCTCTGATTCATTATTCCTGATTCCTAATTCGATTGTAGCATGGCGCGTACGACTAATCCAACACTCACAGAGGAAGAAAAACTATGGCGCCAGGGCCGCATGCTTGTCGGCGTGGATGAAGCCGGCCGAGGGCCGCTTGCGGGGCCGGTGGTTGCCGCCGCTGTTGCGATCTGCCTTTCGGATGATGCGCTTGTAGAAGAATTCATGAAGCTGGGTGTTCGTGACTCAAAATTTATTTTACCGAAAAAGCGTGAACAGCTCTATGGCATATTAACCGCGCATACGGCTGTGTCGTGGGGTGTTGCATCGGTGGATGAAAAAGCGATCGACCGAATCAATATTTTGCAAGCAAGCTTACTAGCAATGAAATATGCGGTCGATGCGATGATGAAAAAACAGTCTGTGCCGCAACAGCCATACTTGTATATCGATGGGCGGGATATTATTCCTGATATGTCTGTTGACCAGAAGGCGGTCATCGGGGGAGATGCGATCGTGTTTTCCATCGCCGCCGCTTCCATTATCGCGAAAGTGACGCGTGACAGGATGATGGGTGTGTATGCAAAGGAATATCCGCAGTATCAGTTTGAACAGCATAAGGGATACGGCACAAAGCTTCATTATGCCGCTATGAGAGAACACGGTCCGTGTCCGATCCATCGAAAAAGCTTTTTGAAGTCTGTAATTGACAAGGGTGCGAAAGGCCGATAATATCGGCATACGATCTTTTGTAAAAACACGTCACGCCACATAAGGAGGTGCTCTAATGAGGAGATTGGTGTTTGCTGTTGGGTATTGTCTGGCGCATGAGGTGCGCACACACTTGGAAAGTGTTTCCGCACATTTTCCTGTTGTCCCACGGATGTATCATGCACTTTCGCAGGGAAGCGCATCGCCTCATCCGGCGCTTCGGAGAAACAAAAAACGGCCGCGCGCGTGCCGTACGCAAAAGCGCTGAGCGCTTTAAAAACGCAAACCCCCGGAACCTCGGGGGTTTTTTGTTTGACTGGCGCCTTTGTTCTGCTATGATAGGTACATGGCAAAAACGAAGAAAACGCCGAAAAACGGCGAAAAATCACAGCGTGGGGAAGTGCGCGATGAGCAGAGAAGACCGAAGTTCGATCTTCATCCCGAGACGAAAAAAAGTGTCCTTGGGGTTATTTTTTTTACGGTAGCGGCTATCTTTGTATTCTCCTTTTTCGGCTATGCCGGCAGAGCCGGTGAGTACCTTTACTTGGCATTTCATGCGCTCCTTGGCATTGGGTATTTTCTCGTGCCGTTGAGTTTTGTGATCATCGGCATCGGGCTGTTGCGGTCATTGAAGACAGATATTTATTTCACTTCTTTTTTTGGCGGAGGACTTTTTTTATTCAGTGTTCTTGGGCTTTTTGATGTGATCGCACGGTATGGCACGCCTTCGACTGAAGCGGCATATCCCATCGGGTATCTCGGGTTTGCCACTTCATATATCTTTTTGTATTTCTTTGGGTTTTGGGTATCCCTCTTGCTGTTTGCGGCAATGGTGCTGATCGCCATCTCCATTACGTTCAATTTACCGCTGTTCTACAAAAAAGAGGAGGAGGAAGAAGATGAGGAGGAAACGGCGGAACAAATGATGCTCGCCGATGCCGAGATGGAGTTAACAGAAAATTGGGAGAAAGACGTAAAACCCGGGTTTACTGCAAAGGCGATCGAGGCCGTGAAGGAAAAGGCGCAAGGGGTAATGGAGAGAGTCTCTGTTGCGGCTGCCGAGGGGAAGCCAAAAGAAGCGGCTCCGGGAAGCAGTCAGAAGGTGGCGGAGTTTGTTATTGAAACAAATCAGAAATCATATCAGATTCCGCCGATAGATCTTTTGGAAAAGGATTCTTCAAAGCCGACTTCGGGAGATGTGAGCGCGTACTCCATGGTGATCCAGAAAACATTGAATCATTTCGGCATCGATGTGGAAATGGGGGAAGTGAATGTCGGCCCTACGGTTACGCAGTATACGCTGAAACCCGCACAGGGTATTAAGCTGTCAAAGATCGTCGCATTGCAAAATGACCTCTCGCTTGCGCTTGCGGCGCATCCGCTGCGCATCGAGGCGCCGATTCCGGGGCGCTCGCTCGTGGGCATTGAGATCCCGAATAAGGCAGTTGCGCTCGTGCGGCTCCATAATCTCGTGGACAGTGCCGCATTTACCGAATCACCGCCATTGTCTATCGCGCTCGGGCGGGATGTCGCGGGAAATCCGCAATACGGCGATATTGAAAAGATGCCGCACGTGCTGATCGCAGGATCCACCGGGTCCGGCAAGAGCGTGTGCTTGCATGCGCTGCTTACCAGTATTTTGTACAAGAATTTCCCGCAGATGGTGAAGCTGCTTATTATTGATCCAAAGAGGGTTGAGCTTGCTGCGTATAATGGCATTCCGCATTTGCTTGCGCCGATCATTGTCGAGCGCGATAAAGCGATTGCGGCATTGCGTTGGGCGACACGGGAAATGGAACGCCGATATGAACATCTTGCGAAGTTCAAAGTACGTAATATTTCGTCATATAACGCGCAGGTGGCAAAAAAGGAACACGACGAGCGCATCATGCCGTATATTGTTATTGTCATTGATGAGCTTGCCGATCTCATGTCCGTTGCGGCAAAAGAAGTGGAAGCGGCGATCGTGCGTTTGGCGCAGATGTCCCGCGCCGTCGGCATCCACTTGGTCATTTCCACCCAGCGCCCGTCTGTTGAGGTGATCACGGGGCTTATTAAGGCGAATATTCCGTGTCGTATCGCGTTCCAGGTTGCATCGCTTGTCGATTCGCGCACTATTTTAGATATGTCCGGAGCCGAAAAATTACTCGGGAACGGCGATATGTTGTATCTGCCCGCCGATGCGTCAAAGCCGCGCAGAATTCAGGGGGCATTTGTCTCTGAAAAAGAGGTGAAGCGCATTACTGATTATATCCGAGAAGCATCCGAAGGCGCATTGCAGGGAGAAGTGGAGCCGGTCGCAGAAAGTATCGCGCAGGCGCTTGAAAAGCCGCAGGCAGGGGCACATATGGGCTATAGTGGAGAAGCTGCGGAAGGAAGCGATGAAGAGCTAGTAGAGCAGGCAAAAGAAGTTATTGCGCGCGCGCAGAAAGCGTCCGCATCACTCCTCCAGCGACGGTTAAAGCTTGGGTATGCCCGCGCAGCACGCATTATGGATCTCCTTGAGGATGAAGGATGCATCAGTCCGCAAGAAGGGGCAAAACCGCGTCAGGTATTTATTGAAAAGCCCGCAGAGGCATATGGCACTATCGATGAGGACTAATCGATTCACGATCACACCTCGGACGATCAGGGTTTTTGCACTTGCGCTATTGTGGATCGGTATCGGCGCATATTTCGGGTGGCATGTATATAACCTGTTCCGGGCACCGACCCTAGTGGTGGAAAATCCGCCGCGTGATATAATAACGCAAGAGACTTCGCTTTCGATTTCAGGGTATGCGCAAAAAGAAAGCGAGGTTACGGTAAACGGCAATCATGTCGATACCCGGAAAGACGGTTCGTTTCATGATGATATTGCACTTGAAAATGGGATGAATATCCTCGAAGTGCGGGCGGTGAATAAATTCGGCAATGAATCCGTGGTTGCGCGGAGGGTGGTGAAGCAATAGGAATCACGAATAACGAATTATGAATTTTGAATGAGTGGGCGAATGCCGAATTTCTTACAGGCATTCATTTGAGATTGATTCAAAATTCCTTATTCATTATTCATACTTCATACGTATGGCAAAAGAAGATAAAAAAGCAGAAAGCGTGAGGCCCGCACGGACGGGGGTGGTTGAAGATGCGCTGAAGGAAATAAAGGAGAAGTTTGGGGAAGGGTCTATTATGCGCCTGGGAGAAACAAAGAAAGTTGATATCCCGGCTATCTCCACGGGATCATTGTCGCTTGATGTCGCGCTTGGCGTTGGCGGCGTGCCGCGAGGAAGGATCATTGAAGTGTATGGTCCGGAATCATCGGGTAAGACCACGCTCGCACTGCATATTGTGGCGAACGCTCAGCGTAAAGGCGGTGTTGCGGCATTTGTGGATGCAGAGCACGCACTTGATCCGGAATACGCAAAAAAGATCGGCGTGAATCTCAATGAGCTTTTGATCTCTCAGCCCGACACGGGTGAGCAGGCGCTTGAGATCGCAGAGACATTGGTGAAGTCTGGCGGAGTGGACGTGATAGTGATTGATTCGGTCGCGGCACTGACGCCGCGCGCGGAGATCGAAGGGGAGATGGGGCAGCAGCATGTCGGTTTACAGGCGCGTCTTATGTCGCATGCATTGCGCAAGCTCACGTCTATTGTTGCAAAGACCCATACCACGATCATTTTCATCAATCAGATCCGTATGCAGATAGGCGTGTTTTACGGCAATCCGGAAGTAACGCCGGGCGGTAAGGCATTGAAGTTCTATTCATCGGTCCGTATCGAAGTGCGCAAATCGGCGCAGATCAAGAAAGGGGAAGATATTATCGGCAATCGCGTGAAAGCGAAAGTGGTGAAAAACAAAGTTGCACCGCCGTTTAAGACCGCAGAATTCGACATTATGTACAATGAAGGCATTTCACTTGAGAGCGACATCCTCACTGTTGCGTCCAAATATGATGTTGTAAAAAAGAGCGGCACATGGCTTTCATATAACAATGAAAAGCTCGGGCAGGGTATGGATGCCTCACGGAAGGCATTGAAAGCCGATCGTCCGCTTGCAGATAAGATCACTGCTGAGGTTATGGTAAAGATTACGCAGGAACAAAGAGCGTTCGCAGATGAAGGCG
>Ga0154789_109_pt4 | contig 7605 bp, 12 predicted proteins | sample Rifle2008BG16ft_FD_105797 | JGI IMG/M metagenome (GOLD analysis project Ga0154789, IMG submission 105797) | Candidatus Azambacteria bacterium RBG_16_47_10
GGCACGCGCATGTCGTGCCGATAGCTCTTCGGGATCTCCCACGTGTAATCATTTATCTTTATGAGATCTTCTTTTTTCATATATCGAAAAGAATCGTTACTGCATAATCGCCCTCATCGCTTTTCTCTATTTCCGCGCCGTGATACGTAACCGCTTTGATGTCTTCGCCAAACCCCTCCACGCGCTCACCCGAAATCTCCGCTTCTACTTCCGTATCAGTAAGTTTTTTGAACCGCACTTCCGTAAAAACACCCTTTTCTATCTGGCCCTGTGCAAGCACTTCGGAAAGAAAATCTATCAGCAATGCGGTGCGATCAACTGACTGCACATTGATATTTCTCGTAATTCGTAATTCATGATTCATAATTCGCGTATTCTGTATTTCCGCCATTCCCTCAAACGCGGCTCGAAACAACTCTTCCATTGTCGAGCCCTCTGCCTTCAACCTCACATCGGCGGTATGGGAAAGTATGTAATGAGTTCTCATGCGTAAGCGCTTAATGGAAATGTCTCAAGTTTTTCATAGCGCACACCCGCAGGATCAAGGCGGGACTCCATCAGTTCAACAGAACGGACATCAAACGCTGATAACGCGCATTGCGTTTTTGTAATATCAATTTCTTGTGCCAACGCAGGGTTTTTAAAACGGGCTAATGTTGCATGTGGGATTATTTCTTTATGCGGCTCCACTGCTAAAAAACTTTGCAGCTCTTTTTGCATTTCTTCCACGAGTCGCCGATACGCATTGCTCTCTTCAAACACCGCCCACACCATGCGCGCCTGCATACCCGGCGGCGCGAAAGAAATTTTTTCAAACGCAAGAGAAAACGGTGCGGTGCGCACGCACAGCTCTTTCAGCTTTTCTTTTATTTCACCAGTGCGCTCCTCCTCCGCATCCCCTAAAAAACATGCGGTGATATGGATGTTTTCTTTTGATGTCCAACGCACATCCTTCAATGGAAATTGTTCACAATAATTCATAAGCACATCCTGCCACTCTATAGGGAGCGCGATCGATACAAAAAGTCGTTTTGTCATATACATAAGTATAGCACCAAACTCCTTTTCTCATCCTACCATGACCATTGACAGATATATAAAATAATGCCATATTCGATTTTAAGATAGCATGGTGCTGTTTTACAACTCAATTGGCCATAGCGGGCCAACTCATAAGGAGGAACCGCGATGAAAAAGATCTCTTTGTTCTTTTTAAAATCAGCAAAAAATCTTCTGCCTACCTCGAAAAAGTACGGCGCACCTCCCGGCATAATTGCCGCGATGGATTTCCCGCACAATCTGGTAAGGACTGTCATGTGCGGATATTACGTATCTCCGGACGAAGCAAAAACCATCGGAGGGGCGGCGTGGAGCATCTTTGATCCCACGCAACATCAGGGTGAAAGCGCGCGCAACGCCGTCTACCGGGCTTATCGGATTGAAGGCGTTATTTCCACAGGCGCTGGCGACACGATCGTCCTTGAGCTCTCGTTTTACGATAAAGGAGGGAAAAAACCGTTCTTCACCGCAAGATCTTTTTTCAACAGGATACACGGAACGGTCTGCGCATTAGGCGGTTATTCGGAAACGTGCGGCTAAACCAACAAGGTCATCCAAAAAATGGATGACCTTGTTTTCTTTTTCCTGCAACCTCGTAACCCGTGCGACAGAATACTGGTATTATTATTTACTCTTCGCCCTCCATTCGTTTTCCAATATACCCATAACGATACTGTCATAGAATTTTCCTCTTCGTAACACGCGTTCTCGTTTCACTCCTTCTTTTTTAAATCCGAGACGCTTATACACCGCTATCGCCCGTGGGTTATTTTCATGCACTTCGAGATCGATACGATGGAGTTTTAATTTTTGAAATCCATATCGTATTAATACCCGTGTTGCATCCGTGCCATATCCCTGGTTCCAATATCGCTTATCGCCTATTACGATCCCGAATGTCGCATTCTTATCGCGCTTGCTTATTTTATGGAAATCGATGCTCCCGATATGAATACCGTCTTGCGTATCGATCGCGCATGTAAGTTTTGCTTTTTGTTTTGCCAATCCTCGTATCCATTTTCTCTCCTCCACAAGCGTAACGCGCTTCGCTAAAATAAACTGTGTCACTTCGGGGTCGGCAAACCACTTCACGAACCGCGGAGCATCGCTAAGCACAATAGAACGCAGTATTGTTTTTTCTCCTTTCAAAATCATAATATCTTTCTTTTTTGTTACCCCACCTGCGCGCCGGATGGCGCTGCTTTTTCCGGCATAAGCAATATCGGCCCCTCTTCACTACTTGCGGCAAGAAGCATGCCGTGGCTTTCAATACCCATAAGCGCGCGGGGCGCGAGATTGGCAACAATAATAATTTGCTTGCCGATAAGTTCTTCGGGCGCATACCGCTTGCCGATACCTGCAACGATCTGTCGCGTTTCCCGCACCGGTTCGGACACAGAAATTTGCTCTTCACCTTCTACGGGAGCTTTCTCTTCAGCTACTGAAGCGCTAACGCCCAGATCCAGCTGAAGTTTTATGAGCTTTTCAGATCCTTCCACCCGCTCCGCTGCCGTGATCGTCGCTACCCGCAATTCTGTTTTCTTGAATTCGTCGAATGTGATCATTATTTCCTATTTGCTAATCGTAAAAGATATCGAGTTATCACTACTACAAAAATAGTGATGATGACCGCATATATAAATTTTGCCCACATCGTGCCCTGGCCGAGCGGAAAGATGTTTTCTATAAATGCTTTTATCGCATCGTTCCATGCGAGACCGGCGACAAGCCCGAATGCCGTCGCGATATACCCTACTGTTTGCGCTCGCACCTGCTCTCGCACGCTTTGTTGTTCTTGTTGTTGTTCCATATATCTATAGTATAGCGACGGCATAAAAAAGAAAACACCCCGCCATTGTGGCCGGGTGTTTTTTTAAAAAAAATAGAAGGCATGCTTATTTGAAATGCATCAGCAAGTAACACTCTTCTTCACCGACAACCAAAATATGCTTCTTGTTATCGGCAGCGATATACACTCGCCCGTCTTCTCCTTCGACAAACATTAGCTTTTCAAACTCTTCCGTTAAGATTTGGAGGATCTCATCTCTTCTTTCATACGGACAATGCAACCGTGTCCACGAATCACCGTTTGGCGTTATCGCGTTTCTTTTGTTCTTTAAAAGAAGAAGCGCCTCCTGTTTTGTCCACTCGCCACACATAATAGCCAGAAGATCCCAGGTTCTAAAAAGCCCTTTCCACTCTCCTTTGGTTGGGAGAGACCCTCCACTCCTGCTATACGGAAGGGGGGCTCCTCCGAAATGCCTCTTGCTTCTTTTCTCGAGCATCTCCGCTGATCTGTCCTTTGCCATAACATCCTCCTCTCTATATTTTATTCATTTTTTTAGGTGCTGGTTTTATTAGAAATCTACATTACGATATATGAAAAAGCAATAGCTATGAGACGATGCAAAATGACCTTCCTGTGCGTCGCACGAACCCTTCTTTTTCAAGGCGCACGAATATTTTTTCAACGCGCTCAAGTGGCTCATGCGTCTCCCGCGCTACAGCGCGCGCGGTGAGTGATTTATGTTTCACCAAAAGCGCCACGATCTTCCCTCGCACCTGCCTATCTGAACCGGTGAATGGCTTTTGCTTCACATAATGCGCGCTTTTGCGATTCGGATTTTCTTTTTCTTTCGTGGTAAGCATCGTACCGTAATCCATGAGCGCAAAATACCACTCTCTGGGATTTTTTTGATCTACTGTTTTTTCAACGAGCGTACTGATATCTTTGTCGCTCACTTTTTTTGCATCGCCAAAAAAGAAATGAATGAATACGCGCCGGATATTTGTTTCAATAAAAACCGAGGGGTGATTAAACGCGAACGCCGCAATAGATCCCGCGGTTGCTTTTCCGATTCCCGGCAATGCATGAAGCACTTCGGGATCATTCGGTAATTTTCCTTTATATTTTTCAACAACAATCTCCGCGAGTTTTTTCAAAAACAATGCGCGGCGATTATACCCAAGCCCCTGCCACGCACCAAGCACATCGGTAAGCGACGCGCGAGCAAGCGCAGAAAAATTCGGGAATTGTTTTATAAATTCTTTGTATTTCGGAGTTACTCTATCCACCTGTGTTTGCTGAAGCATGACTTCAGACACCACGATGCGGTACGGATCGGTCGTTTTTCGCCATACCATGTCATGTCGACCATGCGTGCGGTAATACCCCCAGATCTCATCTTGAAAATCCTGAATTTTCTTTTGTTTTACAGCGTTTTTCATGAAAAATATTATACCACATTTCCCGATATCAACGGGTTATACATAGCTTATACACATGTTATCCAGAAATATGCATCACGCCAGCTTCTCTATCCGTACGCCGACGAGACGAATGAGCTTTCTCTTCGGATTCTCCCGCTTATCAAGAAATGGAAGGATAAGGCGGAATGCCTCCACCTGTAGCGCTTTCGCTGTGCGCTGGGGCTTTGGTAGCGTATGACTGCGCGTCTTTGTTTCAAAATCAGAAAAGCGCACCGTCACTACGATAGTGCGAAATGATGTGAACTCTTCGCCTGAAAGGCGCTTGATAATATGCTTGCACATGGCGGACACGCGATCAAAAATGATCTCCGCACTTCCGGTGTCGTGCAAAAATGTTTCCTGCTCCCCGATCGATTTTACCTCATACTCTTCCACTATTTCCGCATCATCGATGCCTCGTATCTTATCGTATAGATCAGCGCCCCATTTACCCATCATCTCCTCTAATGCGCTGAGTGAAAACTTTTTCAGATCGTGCACTGTTTTTATTCCCCGCGCATGAAGCATGCTTTCCGTTTTCGGACCGATGCCCGGTATCGTGCGCACAGGAAACTGATCGAGAAACAATTCTGCGTCTTTTTCTTCCACCACCGTTAATCCGTCCGGCTTTTGATGATTCGATGCGATCTTTGCAATAAGCTTGTTTGGACCAATACCGACTGACGCAGTGAGCTGTTCTTTTTCTTGTATCTCTTGTTTTATTTTTTTACACACGCGCGCCGCCTTCGCAAACGAAGACAAAAAACTGAGGTCAAAATATGCTTCGTCAATGCTGGCCTGTTCCACAAGCGGCGCGTGTTCGCGAATAATATCCATGATCCGTGAGGACACTTCTCCGTAATGTTCATGACTCCCTTCAACAAAAATTACCGGCTCCTCCCCGCGCATACGCGCGGCTTCCGACAGTCGCCATGCTTTCGTAATAGGTGTTGCTGAAAAAATACCGTATTTCCGTGCCGCGTAATTAGCCGTCGCCACCACGCCGCGCCCCTTCCCGCCCATGGGATCGGACCCCACGACCAAAGGCTTCCCGCGAAAACGAGGATTATCCCGCTCTTCCACGGCGGCAAAAAAAGCATCCATATCTAAATGTCCAATTATTCTTTTCTTAGTCATTACCTGCATCATCTACCAATCCATCACCGCATGCAAGCAGAAAAAAGCGGCGCTTTTTAGCGCCGCTTTTTTTACTTTCTTATGTATGCATCAGGAAAGATCCTATACTTTCTTTGAAATGCAGCCATATCAGGAAGGGAATCGATTACGAGCTGTACCCGTCTGCCGGCATAATGCCGTTTATGTATGATCGGAAATTCCTCTCCCGTGCTATTCCTCACTTTCTTCCCGTGCAGGATCATTCGCGCATCGGCAACCCGCCCATCGGTCCATAGCGTTACGGATTTCTTTTCTTGCTCAAGCTCATGAAGTCTCTTTACGACATCCCGCCTTACCTCCTTTTCGATCGTAAAAAGACATTCTGCCACATCGCAAAAAACACCCTTAATAACACCGTCTGATATCGGGGGCGCAAGCGACGACACGCCGACATCCATCTCCTTGATCTCTTTGCGGATCTCGCTTTCCCGGACGCGAATACCGAATGCCTTTTCAGCGCGATATATAACGACCTCCTTCTCTTCCTCGGATCGTATCGTTGCGATGGTTGCCCGAAGCATCTTGATAATGCTTCCGCGTATCGCAAGCACGACATAGGTATTATCCACCTCCTCTTGTTTCTCAAGCGCATCATATACCCGCTGGAGCTCAAGAAAAGAAAACGGATACCCGGCCATAGTACCGACATTTCCAAGTGAAAGAAGCGGCAGCACTATTTTTTTCTTTTCATCCGAAAGAGCTCCCCACTTTCCGCGAACGTACACAATAACAGGATGCTCGATGTTTCGCACGATGCCCGCGATATGCTCGTTTATGAGCATACCATTCACAAACAGCGCTTCTTTCTTGTCAGAACCCAAAAGCGTGATCGCCCACTTCAGCCATCGTCTTTCTTTTCCATCGTCTTCGATAATGTATTTCATGGCCACTCTCCTATGATTAGAGATTTTTTCCGTCACTATTGTCAAAGAACACCATTTTCCGAAGTCATACCATACGGAAAAATACGCGTCAAGACAAAAACCACACCGCACGAATGCGGTGTGGTTTTTGTCATGGATCACTTCCATCTTGCCGTCCATGATAAAGCGTGCTCGCTTGAAAATGCCTCGTTAGTCAAGCTGCGATCCTTCCTGGTATTTCACAAGCTCGCTTTCGTCAATAATGACGATATCCTCCCATTTGAATTTTCGTTTATTGAACGCGCTTTCTGAAGGAACCCACTGCTTCTTGCCGCCGGAGATAAAATATACTTTTTTGTCGTCCGATGCGCGGACAAGCGTGATAGCAGACACTGCCGCATAGTGGTCAAGCTCGTTCTTTTTCACCACTGCGATATCATCCCAATCAAGCCCCTGTGCCTCAAATACCGAAGGATCGGTAACATGGCGTTTCTTGCCGCCGGAAATGATATATACCGCGGGGCTTCCCTCTGCGCGCATAAGCACATCACCCGCGTATGCATCGATAACAGCGCCGGGAACAACCATGATCTTGCCCCAAATATATCCCATTTGCTCGAACGCACGCGCGGTAGGAATATGCCGCTTTTTGCCGTTGAGTATCACATACACTTCCGATCCATCGGAAGAGCGCAAGAGTGTTCCATCCGGAAGATCACCGTTCCCCACTATGCGAATGGTGGTCGCACCACCGAATGTTTTACCGCCAACCGTTCCCGAAATTACAATCTCTTTTACTACGGACGAAGCGGTTGATGTTGCCGTAGCCCCTCCATTAAGCAGGCCAATGAGCGCACTGCGGGAGAATTTTAAGTTCAAAGCGCTTTCACGATCATTATCGTCTTCATCTTCATCATCGTCGTCATGTTTTTTATCCTTTTTCGCCTTAACCTTCACCTTTTCAGGAGACAACGTGTTATTGAGTTTTACCGAAGACAGTGCGACATCTCTCGCATCATAACCTTCGGGAAACAATACCTGCACCTGCACCCATTTACCTTTGCTTTTTACATTCAATGTTTTAGGCTCTGCCTTTACGCGAACAGTCACTTCTCCAATAACGGGAGGCGTGGTTATCGCAGGGGCAAGTGTGGTGAATGTGTAATCGGTGGACGTTGCCACATTGTTTGCCGCATCTTTTGATCTCACGAAATAATGATACGTCGTTGAAGACGCAAGCGATCCAAGCGCTATCTGA
>Ga0154789_119_pt3 | contig 7521 bp, 7 predicted proteins | sample Rifle2008BG16ft_FD_105797 | JGI IMG/M metagenome (GOLD analysis project Ga0154789, IMG submission 105797) | Candidatus Azambacteria bacterium RBG_16_47_10
CATTACGGAGATATATATAGGAAGTGAACACTATCCCGAACGATTAACTCATATTCACGAACCGCCCGAAGTGCTCTACGTTGCCGGCGAACTGCTCCCGCAGGATGCATATGCGATCGCTATCGTCGGTTCGCGCAAATGCACCGACTACGGCAAGCATGTTGCGCATGATCTTGCGTTCGGACTCGCGCGCCGCGGCATCACCGTGGTATCGGGTATGGCGCTTGGCATCGACGCGGAAGCGCACCGAGGCGCACTGGAAGCGGGCGGGCGGACGATCGCGGTGCTTGGCACCGGAGTTGACGAACGATCGATTTACCCCCATACTCATAAACCACTTGCCGAAGCGATAGCAAAAACGGGCGCGGTCATTTCAGAATTCCCACCGGGAACACCGGCATATCCCGGTAATTTCCCCCAGCGCAACCGTATCGTATCAGGGCTGTCGCTTGGTGTGATTGTCGTTGAGGCAAACGAACGCAGAGGGTCGCTGATCACGGCGAGACTCGCACTTGAACAAGGACGTGACGTGTTTGCGGTACCGGGATCCATTTATACCAGTACCTCGCGCGGGGTCCACCGGCTTATTCAGGAAGGCGCAAAGCTGATAACAGGCGTTGACGACATACTGGAAGAATTGGAAATGGAAAACGCGCTTCCCCGCGAAACGAGAGCACAAGAAACAGGCGATGAAGCGCGCATTCTTGCACTGATCGAGCAGGAGCCGATGCACACAGACGCGATCATTGAACAGCTCTCACTCCCCTCGCATGTCGTGCTCGCATTGATCACCATGCTTGAGTTAAACGAAAAAATACAGCATATTGGAAATAATACCTATGGCATCAAAGAAAACTAACACCCTTATTATTGTTGAATCGCCGACCAAGGCGAAGACCATCACGAAATTCCTCGGGAGCGGCTATACCGTCCTCTCATCATTTGGACACGTCCGCGACCTGCCGAAATCAAAGATCGGCGTTGATATCGAGCATGGCTTTGAACCACATTACATCATTCCGCGCACCGCGAAGGCGCACGTGAAGGACCTGAAAGAAAAAGCAAAGAAAGCGACCGACGTGATCCTTGCAACTGACGAGGACCGCGAAGGAGAAGCGATCGCATGGCACATCGCACATGTGTTGGAGCTGGATAGCGAGAAAGCAAAACGCATTACATTCCATGAGATCACGAAGCCCGCGATCGAAGAAGCACTCACGCATCCGCGCAATATCATCATGAATCTCGTGGATGCACAGCAGGCACGGCGCATTCTCGATCGCCTTGTCGGCTATGAACTCTCTCCGTTCTTATGGAAGAAGGTCATGCGCGGACTCTCCGCGGGCCGCGTACAGTCGGCAGCGCTCCGCCTCATCGCCGAACGGGAAGAAGAAATTAAAAAATTTATTCCTCAGGAATATTGGTCAATCCATGCAAACCTGAAACGATCCCAAACTACGGAAGAATTTTCAACGGCGCTTGTCGCTATCGATGACGCAAAGGTAGGAAAACTCGATATTGCAAACGAGAAGCAGGCACGCGACATTGTTGCGGCGGTCAAAGACGCTTCCTGGACCGTTGAGCGCGTCACAAAAAAAGAAACTAAAAAGATGCCGGCGGCACCATTTACCACAAGTACGCTCCAGCAGGAAGCGGCACGGAAGATCCGCTTCTCGGCAAAACAGACCATGATGATCGCTCAGCAGTTGTATGAAGGCATCGAACTCCCGAGCGAGGGAAGCGTCGGTCTTATCACCTACATGCGTACCGACTCGCTGAATGTCTCTGCAAGCGCGCTTGCGGACGCACAGAAAGTCATCGCAAAGAAATACGGAGAAAACTTTGTATTTGTCGGCGGACGCAAATTTAAAACAAAATCAAAAGGAGCACAGGAAGCGCATGAAGCTATCCGCCCTACCGATCCGGCACGCGATCCGGAGAATTTAAAAGACCATCTCACGCCCCAACAGTGGAAGCTGTATAACCTCATCTGGCGCCGGTTTATCGCATCACAAATGGAGCATGCGTTATTTGATACCACTGCTATTGATATCGCGGCACGCGACACAGCAGATAACAAAATATATATTTTCCGCGCAAACGGCATCGTGAAAAAATTCACCGGCTTCCTTGAAGCATATCCGACAAAATTTGAAGATGCTCTTCTTCCCAATGTACAAGAAAAAGAATCGCTCACCGCGCTCGCCGTGACACCGGATCAGCACGCAACCCAACCGCCTGCGCGCTACACTGAAGCATCGCTTGTGAAAGCACTCGAAGAGCACGGCATCGGCAGACCATCCACATATGCACCGACCATCAGCACCATCCAATCACGCGGGTATGTGGAAAAAGACAAAGATCGTCGGCTTCTCCCTACTGAAGTGGGACTTAAGGTAAACACGATGCTGGTCGCTCATTTCCCGAATATTGTCGACATTGCCTTCACCGCACACATGGAAGAAGAGCTTGATGGTGTCGCGGAAGGAAAAACGGATTGGCGCAAAATACTCAAAGAATTTTATGTGCCGTTCCACGAAAATCTCACCAAAAAATATGATGAGGTGGTGAAAGAAAATATGGATGAAAAAACGGACCAGATATGCGAAAAATGCGGAAGCCCGATGATCATTAAAATGGGACGGTTCGGCAGATTTCTCGCGTGCTCCAATTTCCCGGATTGTAAGAATACAAAGACGATCAAGAAAACGATCGGCATCGCCTGCTCTAAATGCAACGAAGGCGAGATCGTGGAAAAACGAACAAAGAAAAAACGAACGTTCTGGGGATGCTCACGCTATCCCGCATGCGACTTTGCAACCTGGGAAAACCCGTTAAAGAAAAAAGAGGCTGCGGCATCTGAAGAAGCAGCCGTTGAAACTGAAACCACGGAAGAAGAAAACGAATAACTTATTTCTCACCTATGGACGTACGCGATATCACAGAAAAAATAAAACAGAGAAGCTCAAGTGAAATCGCCGCAATCGAAAAAGCGTTCCGTTTTGCCGAAAAATATCATGAGGGAGAACTCCGCTACTCGGGCGAGCCGTATCTCGTCCATCCGTTCGCGGTCGCGCAAACACTCGCCGGCATGCACCTAGATACGAACACCATCATCGCGGGCCTTCTCCATGATGTGTGTGAATCCGCGCCCGAAGAAGAGAAGGAAGCACGCAAAAAAGAGATCGAAAAACAATTCGGAAAAGACGTCGCGTTTCTTGTGGAAGGCGTCACAAAACTCGGCAAACTCCGCGCGCACGGCGAAGAACGCTATCTTGAGAATATGCGTAAAATGTTCCTTTCTATCGCACAGGACGTTCGCGTTGTCCTTATTCGTCTTGCCGATCGCCTCCATAATATGCAGACATTGAGCGCGGTGCCCCAGCACAAACAAAAACGCATCGCGGATGAGACGCTTGAAATTTACGCTCCGCTTGCGGGACGCCTCGGCATGGGAAAGCTGAGAGGATCACTTGAAGACCTTGCATTCCCCTTTTCATACCCGAAAGAATACAATGCACTCATCGATCAGATAGAAGAGCGCCGCAAACGAAAAGAAGTTTATCTGGCAAAGGTAAAGTACAAACTTAATGAAGAATTAAAAAAAGCAAAGATCCCTGTCGTGTCGGTGAACGCCCGAGTCAAACACGTATTCAGTCTCTACCGCAAACTCCAACTCCACAACAACAATCTTGATGAGATCTATGATGTCGTTGCGCTCCGTATTGTCGTTAAAAATATCGAGGATTGCTATGCGGCACTCGGTATCGTGCACAAACTCTGGCGTCCATTGCCGGGACGTATCAAGGACTATATCGCACTCCCGAAACCGAACGGCTATCAAAGCATTCATACTACGGTATTTTGCCTCGATGGCGAGATCACTGAGTTTCAGATCCGCACAGAAAAAATGCACGATGAAGCGGAGCATGGTATCGCGGCTCACTGGATCTACACGCACCAGGGAAAGCCGAAGGCAGGCGGCGCGGTAAGTAAAAGTTTAAAATGGATCGCGCAGATCCGGGAATGGCAAAAAGAGTCAGACGGCACAAAAGAATTCCTTGAAAATCTGAAGATCGATGTATTCAAAAACCGCATCTTCGTCTTTACACCCACCGGCGATGTCATTGATCTGCCGGACGGCGCAACGCCTGTCGATTTCGCATATCTCGTCCATTCAGAGATCGGCAACCATTGCGCCGGCGCGAAAGTAAACGACAAAATGACATCGCTTGAACATCATCTTAAAAACGGCGACAAGTGCGAGATACTCGTCCAAAAAAGCAAAAAGCCATCGCGGTCATGGCTTTCGTTCGTCAAAACAAACTACGCAAAAAGCAAAATTAGAGCGGCGCTTGAGAAGAAATAAACTATTCGTTCACGATCTTTTTTACGACTGCACGGAGATCCTCATTTGAGAAATATTTGATGACGATCTTCCCGCCGTCGCTGACATGCTTGCCCGGCTCAATAGTAACTTTCGTGCCAAGATGTGCCTCGAGCTTCATCGCCATTTGCTTTGTTTCCGCATCAAGCGCAGCAACCGCCCTGCTCGGTGTTTGCTTGAACTTTCGCGCCGCAACTTCCGCATGCCGCGCGGAAAGCTTCAGATCTTTGATCTCCTTCCATAATTTCAACCGCATGTCATCGGTGGGAAGCGCTAAAATAGCGCGTGCATGATTTTCTGAGATCACTTCGTTCTTCACGTCATCCTGAATGGATACCGGCAATGTAAGCAGGCGCATCGTATTGCCGACCACCTGTCTGCTTTTGCCAACCTTCTTCCCGATGCTTTCCTGATCCATATGGAACTCATCCACCAGTTTTTTATAGGCCTGCGCAAGCTCGATCGGATTCAGATTCTCCCGCTGGACATTTTCGAGTATCGCAATGCGCAAATTCTCCTGGTCGTTCGCAACATTACGGATAAGTGCCGGGACCTCCTTTAAACCGGCAAGCTTCGCCGCGCGCCATCGCCGCTCCCCTGTGAGGATCTGAAAAGGGACTTTTGCGGTGCCACTTTTTGCACGCATCACAAGGATCGGCTGCAAGATACCGCTTTCTTTTATGGAGCTTGCGAGATCCTGTAGCGCCGCCTCATCAAATTCCTTCCGCGGCTGAAGCGGATTCGGTTCGATCTGATCAATCGCAATATAAAACATCGTCTCCTGATGCGAGCTCGGAGTTCCGTTTTGTGCGCCCTGCTGTTGCGACGCGTCTTTAGGCTGAATAAGTGAAGAAAGTCCTCTTCCTAATGCCATATGAAAAAATTACTGTGTATTAAGTGCTAGGATCTCTTGGGCAAGATTTTTATACGCCATCCCGCCATGCGACCACCATTTGTATTCCGCGATCGTCTTTCCGTGACTTGGCGCTTCTGCAAGATATACCGAACGCGGGATCACCGATTCAAACACATGTGCCGGAAAATTCTTCCGCACCTCGTTTGCCACTTCCTGCGATAATTTATTACGCTTATCGAACATCGTCAGTACGGCACCCATCACGGAAATAGTCGGACTGATATGTTCGCGCACCAATTCGATCGTTTTCAACAGCTGCGAAAGTCCTTCAAGCGCATAATATTCACACTGTACCGGAATGATAAGGTGCTGTGCCGCCACAAGACCGTTGATCGTAAGGATCCCCACCGACGGCGGACAATCGATCAAAATAAAATCATAATCGGGAGCGATCGCTTGCACCACTTCAAAAAGCTTGAACTCGCGTGACGGAGCATTGATGAGCTCCACTGCCGCGCCCGCAAGGTCGATAGACGACGGCAAGAGATCGAGATTCTTTACCCGCGTGTGCACGATCGCCTCTTTCGGATTTTTCCCTTCTGCGAGGCAGTGGTACAGACTTATTGTATCATGGCCATGCGGAAAACCAAGGCCTGATGTTGCGTTTGCCTGCGGATCAAGATCGATCATAAGAACCCGCTGCCCCATGGACGCAAGATACGCTCCGGTATTCACGGCAGTCGTTGTTTTCCCCACTCCCCCTTTTTGATTGCAAAATGCGATAGTGACTGCCATAGATGATGGTATTTCTTCATTCACTATACCGCGAAAAAGAGCAAATTGACAACAAAGAAATAAATGGATAATCTACATCTGCATCCGATCATTTTATTTGCCGCTGTGGCGGAATTGGCAGACGCGCACGACTCCCGCCCGCCTTGACTTCGTCCATCCTTGAATAAAAAGTAACCAAATGATATGCCGCGGTGGCGGAACCGGCAGACGCACGGGACTCAAAATCCCGCGAGAGCAATCTCATGAGAGTTCAACTCTCTCCCGCGGCACAAAGCATATAGTAGCATCGTCAAGGCGAAGTCGGGCGTGGCAAAATCGTGTGAGGTTTCCTCATGTCGGTTCGACCCCGACCAGCGGCACATATACAGTTCTGCAGAAATTACACTCGATACTCTCGAGTGTAATTTTTTATCTGCTATATACGACACAAAAGTTATCCACAGATCCCTTATTGACCCCTTCTGCGAATTTGTTATTATGTATATACGAAGCGATACAAATTGCTTCCAAATCGAAAAACCTTCCAACGAAGGTTTTTCTCTTTTTTATATTCAATCCTATTAAAAGAACGGCGCGTGCGCCGTTCTTTTGTTTTATCCTCTCACCTCTTCTCCTCCGTTCGCTTCTTCATTCTTCTCCCGCTTAATAATGCGCCAATGATAGAGATATAAGGGTAACCCGACAAGAATGAATGAAAGTGCTCCTGCCGCCTCCCGCTGTCGCTGCGACGTGATGGGATCGAATTTCTCCTGCTGTTCCTTCCATGTACCGTACGAAATAAGCCATTGCTCCATCGCCATCTTTTCATCTTCCGTAAGATTTTCGATCTTTCCTTCCTTCACTGCCGTCTCCACGCGCTTCTCCGTGATCACAGGCATCGGCGGTTGTTTCTGCCACATGCGTTGTTCTTCATCGGCCTGCGTGAACACCCACGCCTTGAGCCCCATATCAACGAACCGCACTCCCCCGATCACCACAAGCACCAATCCGACCAGCGAGAACGTATACAAATAAATTATCCTGATAAGCGTGTTCTTTTTGAACATAATAGATGTTCTTAAATAATTATATTGATAAGCCGATCCGGTACGAATATTTTTTTCCGGATCTCTGATCCTTCAATGAACTTTTTTATTTTCTCGCTCGCAATAACATGCTGCATCGCTTCGTTTTCTGAAATGCCCTTCTGCACGCGGACAACATCACGCACCTTGCCGTTTATCTGTATGACAAGATCAAACATGTCTTCGACAACCAATTTCTTATCAAATTTCGGCCAAACTTGGGCATGCACCGACCCTTTTTTCCCAAGCATCGCCCACATCTCTTCCGCAAGGAACGGCGCGAACGGTGCGAGCAACAACGTTACTGATTCACACATCTTTTTATCCGCTCCCCCGCTTTTTTCGATATCGTTGACCAATATCATCAACGCGCTGATCGCGGTGTTGAATTGGAAATGCTCGATATCTTCCGTCACTTT
>Ga0154789_115_pt1 | contig 7172 bp, 6 predicted proteins | sample Rifle2008BG16ft_FD_105797 | JGI IMG/M metagenome (GOLD analysis project Ga0154789, IMG submission 105797) | Candidatus Azambacteria bacterium RBG_16_47_10
CATGAGGTCGGCATTGGATTGGTCATAGTAGCTGGCGAAAACAGTGGAGCCATCAAGCGTGTCGATGGAGGTTCCTTCATCCTGGTTCCCGAGTCCGGACGCCTGCACGACACTGGTCGCCCACGTCGCGCCGCCGTTGGTCGATCGGGCAACGGTAATTCCGGCGCTCGCGTTTTGATACGAAAAGAACACCGTATTTGCATCATACGCTTTCAATGAAGAACTTGATCCGGATCCGCTATATGATACTGCCTCCACGGTGTTTAGGGATGCGCCGCCGTCGGTGGTTTTTGAGACAGCCCATTTCACACTTGATCCGCAACTTTGTCTTTCAAGGAAAAACACCGTATTTGCATCTACCGCATCGACAGCGGTGTGATATCCCGCATTGCACATACCGCTCAAGATCCCGCCCGACCCGCGCACGATCGGGGTTGCGGTGGTGCCGGAGAACGTGACGCTGGCGGAGGCGCCTGAACCGGAAACGGCGGTGTTGGAGAACGACCGGCCGGAGAGATTGAAGCCGGTGTTGGTGGAGCCGTCGTCGGTTTGGGTGAGGGTGTTTTCAGTGATACCAAGCTTCAAACTCCCTGCGGTGCCGGTGTAGTCGATTTGCGAATCGGTAGTGCTTGCACTTGTCCAGCCGGTCTGATCACTTGCATGAGCTGCTGTGGTGGTTTGATTCACAGATGACCATGTGGTCTGTGCAAAACTTCCGCTTGAGGTGGCGACAGAGAGAGTGTCGCCGGTCACCATGTATGACGAGCTGGTGGAATAAAAGCTTGTCACTCCGATCTGTGCTGCTCCGGCAGTATGTCCTGCCGTTGCGGAAGAGTCCGCGGCAGTCGCCCAACTATCCTGCGCAAACGTAAAACTCGCCGCAAGTGCGGGACTTGCCGGCATAAGCGTAATACTCAAAACATTCACGACAACGAACGCAGTAATAAATAATCTCTTCACAAGACCCTTTCCTTTTTCACGAGACCGGGTCTCATGAACCTTGAGCTTTGAAACTTTTACACTCCTGCGCCCTTTTCCACCTCTTACCATGATGCAATTGTTAATGCTATTTTTTAAATGAATGTGCGTAGAAATTGACTACCGTTTTTTTGTTTCCATGTACAGTCGCAGTGCTTGTCGTATCAATTCGCTTTTTGTCTTTTCTTCCTTTTTCACCAATTGCGCTGCCTCTTTTTCCAATTTCGGGGGGAGAGATATCACCCACACTTTTCGCTGAATCGCCATGATGCTTTTGTGTATTACAATGTAATACTATGCGTACACCTATTTTGTATTACTTCCAGTATACACAATAAGGAAATACCGCGCCAATGCGCGGTATGTGGATAACTTCCTTATTCACTTCCTTATTTCCTTATTTAAAAATCCCGGAACTGATATTCTTAATCAGCAACTAGCACTCACTTTTTCTTTTATCCGTTCACGTCTTCCATTGAATTAAAACAGGAAGACTCCACTTCGGTTAAGATAAAAGAAAAAGTGAGTGCTAGTTGCTGAAAACACACATCAAAAAATATTTATATTCTCCCAGTGCCTAATATCGCACACACCTCCTGTATCTATAGTAATCGTTATGGCATCTATCTGCCACGGCGTTGAGTCGGAGACGCGCTCAGCACGCAAATATATTTCAACGGTTCGTAAAAATCGTTGAAGTTTTTGAGGGGTTATATTTTCCTCCGGACGAATAAATCCGCCTGAACGGATCGTTTTCACCTCGACAAAAACATAAGCGCCATCGCTCTTTTTTGCAATAATATCTATCTCGCCAAACTTCGTCGCCCAGTTTCGCGCAACAATCGAATACCCTTTAGCAATGAGATACTGTGCAGCTCTTTCTTCTCCATCGTTTCCCAGCTCGCGTTTTTGAGTGATCATTAAGTGTGGACCTAGGCAGAATCGAACTGCCGTCTCCGCAATGCGAATGCGGCGTATTACCACTATACTATAGGCCCGAAATGAGGAGAAAAAGAAACCGTGTTTTCTTTTTTCCGAATGAGAGTCTATATCACAAGATATGGGCCCTTTTCTTTTAAAGCGAAATCATTATAATGCATGCATTGCAATTTGACAACTTCATACTAAAAAATAGTTTTTCAACCGCAAAGGAGGTTTTATATGCCGCTTACGTTAAACGATGAGGAAGTAAAGGCGCTAAAAAAAGCGTTTATGTACCAGCTCATTTCGCACAAGGCATACTTCGATAACAACGTGCTTTTCCGCGCAATGAAGGACAGTGGGGATTTTGAAAAAGTCGTCGCCGAGCCGTTAAAGACGATTCTCCGGTGGACGCCCGAAGATGATGCTGAAAAGGAACGAGTCCGTAAAACGCTTCTGGAAAAAGCGCAGGAAGGAAGAACGCCTGAAGAATGGTATAAAAGCGCAAAAAGGGCGCTGGATAAGGAATTTAAGATCACGGGGAAGGAAATCGTGACCGGCGCAACCGTCGCACTCGGTATCGGAGCAACGATTATATTGGGCGCAAAGGCATTAAATGCACTTTCCGGGAACGGAAAAGGTAAAAAGAAAACAGGGGAGTAATCCCCTGTTTTACTTTATCTGCGCACTTACCTTTGTCGGACTGCTGGGAATCCCCGCCCGCTTCGACGCAGCTATAGCATTACTTTAAATTTTGTGGATATCGACGCTTTTACTCGAAAAAATCTATTGCTTAGTAATCTGCGTCTGCAGCGAGTCGGGCGGGGAACCCAGATCTCACGCACCTCTCACCCGCCTAAATTTTGTTTTTAACAACTATAATGAGTAGAAATGTGTCCTTGCCCTATGAGAAATGCCTTTGTCGGGCTGCTGGGAATCGAACCCAGATCTCACGCACCCGAAGCGTGTATACTACCACTGTACTACAGCCCGATATACATTTCTCATAGGGCAAACTCACATATTCTTCATTTAACCATAGTTAGTCACGAAATTTGGGCGGGCGGGGCGTGTATACTACCACTGTACTACAGTCCGTTTTGATACACCCGAAGCATTGCGCCTTAAACCCAATCCATTTACAGACATCAAATCATTGTTTCTGATTCTTAACCTGCCCGCCATAAGCCTGACACTATGCTTTCATGAAACATCATATCCTTTTATTGTCTCCAGCATACATCCATTTTTCCAGTGACAGGCATATGGCAGGCGGGCCGAAGCCACGACTCGGCTAACGCCTCGCTGGATTGCTGTTTGTTGCCAATCGCTTCGCTCTTGGACAAACAGGGAATGCAGCCATCCTTTTTTTGTACAGCAGGAGGCGTGAACGGATGAAGAAACAATGATTTGATGTCTGTAAAACTAGCCTTATGCACCACCCGAAGCATTTGATACACCCGAAGCGCACTATCTTCGATATGGGAAAAGATGTCTTTTTCCGATACACCGCTTAAACCCTGAACTTTCGTTGATCTTCTTGCTCTAAAAGCTCGATCTTCTCTTCTCCCTTCTTAATCATCTCGGAAAGCTCGCTTACCGAAAACCCGTTAAGCTCCACCACCCTATTTTCTAAAAACTCAACCGTATTCTTCTCCGGATCATCCAAAACCTCGGAAAGTAATGCGTTCAATAATACCCCTAATTTTGGCCCCGGCTCCAATTTCAGAATGCGCATTACGTCATTTCCATTTATCTTAAGCATTTTGACGGAAACAGGGTCTTTTGAGACCTTTTCCACCATATATCGGAAATGGCGCAATTTGTATGGCTCTGCCTTGGGAACACCGGAACCTATTCTATCGGCAAAGCGAACATTTATCAAGTCATCGATATTCTCAAGCCCGACATCACGCACAAGCCGCCTCACTGACGATGCAGTTACTTCCCCTACATTATAGTAGAAAAGATGATATCGTACGAGCCGCACAACGTCCTCCGTTTCCTTTTTAGAGAATTTCAATCGTGTCATGATCTGAGATGCGATGCGCGCTCCGACCATATCATGGTTATAAAATGTAGCATTCGGCCCGTCCCCATGCTTTGTTTTTGGCTTCCCGACGTCATGCAAAAGGGAAGCAAGTCGTACAACAAGTGAAAGATCCTGTTCCGCGGAATACCGCAGTGCACGAAGATTATGTTCATATACGGTATATATATGGTGTTTATTTTGTGAAATGCCATACCCATCCATAAGCTCTGGAATAATGTATGAAAGCAGACCGACCTCTCGTAAAAGATCAACTCCATCTGCGGCATTCGGACACATGATCATTTTCACAAACTCATCGCGAATACGCTCGTGCGAAACAAACCGAATAAGCCCTGCCTGTGCTTTAATCGCTGAAAGCGTTTCCTTTTCAATAAGGAAATCAAGCTGTGTTGCAAACCGCACCGCACGCATCAAGCGCAGCGCATCTTCATCAAAGCGTTCCTTCGGGTTCCCCACCGCCCGCACTAGCTTCCCTGTGATATCTTTTTGGCCGTCGAACGGATCAATAATTTCATATTCTTTTACTTTTGACTTTTCACTTTCTACTTTTAAGGCCATTGCGTTCATCGTAAAATCTCTCCGCGCAAGATCTTCTTGTAAGTGCGCCGTGTACTGCACGCTGTCCGGATGACGCTTATCCGAATACGCGTTGTCCACGCGATATGTCGTGATCTGAATTTCCATGCCATCAATAAACACCGTAACAGTACCAAATGCATTTTCATAAAAATGTTTCGGAAATATCTTTTGGATCGCTTCGGGTTGTGCGTTTGTTGCGACATCCCAATCTTTCGGCGCACGAGACAATAAAACATCGCGCGCGCATCCGCCGACGGCATACGCCTCAAAGCCGGCATCGTGCAAAGCGCTTAATGCCGCCATCACTTCTTTTGGAATTGTTGTTTTGCCGCTTGCCATAATGTGTACTATACATTAGTATGTTCCGCACCCGCAACGGTATTTGCAGGCCGTGTCGCAATTTTTACCTATAGGTAAAAATTGCGACATTTTAAAATAATTTAAAATGTCGTTTTATTTTTTCTTCTTCGCTGAAGTGAGACACATGCATTGTGATTATATATTTTTGTACGCCAAAGATCACTCCAAGCGCCTCGATTTCTTTCTCGCAGGGAAATGGATGTAAGAACACACTTTTTTGTAATCGATAAAATCCAAGCTCGCGAAGTTTTGCGCTTAATTCCCGTCGCGCATGCTTCTTATTTTCCGGCACGTCGAATAAAATAAATCGCCATACACCGTCCCATTTCTTCGGTCGTGCGATATCGATCTCCTCAAGCTTATATCGCTCAAGCATTTTTTCTCCTTTGGGAAGTAATCTTATACTCATCTGTCCGTCATGATGCGGATTCATTTCTATAAGCCCACGATCGTGCAGCCGTTTCACATTTTCTTTAAATCGTCTTTTTTCAAATTTCTTTTGCCGCACATACGCCTTCATAAGCTGGTAGGGAAGCATGGGTGCGGCAACCGACAGAAGAACAATGCCGCCGCCAAGCGCAACATAGCGCAAGATATTTTTTGTATAAACCTTGTCATACCTCATACATTCATTATACCCTACATTCCCCATATTGTCGCAATTTTTACCTATAGGTAAAAATTGCGACATTTGAAAAAGGACTGGTATTTTTTGGGGAATTGTATACAATAGGGAACGCATACCTATATATGCCCTCGTCGTTCAGTGGATAGGACACAAGATTGCGGATCTTGAAACCAAGGTTCGATTCCTTGCGAGGGCACCAACGTACAAAACGCCTCATTTCCGACCTCCTTTTGTTTTCTATGTCTTTCATTTCGAAGAGACGCAAGGTATCGAACAGGAAGGGGTCGGGAAACCTAGGGTTTCCCGTGGAGGAAAACAGCGAGCGAAGCGATCGTTAGAAACCGTGGGTTTCTAAAAAGGAACGAAGTCGCGTTTAACGCGGCGAAGTGACGAGTGAGATAGCGACGCGTCCTTGCGAGGGCACCATTGGGGTAACACACTGTTTTTCATTCCCATTGCTATGCACATATTTTTGCTGAGCAGAACTGACTATTTGCGCGATGCCCTGCGCGAAGCCATCGAAAAAGAAACTGCGGCGCAGGGAAACAGGATCGCATATATTTCATCCGAACCACAAATTGGCGAGAAGCTGTTTTATCAATCAACGATACAGGATTATTCCGTGATCAACCCCAACGCACATGTTGATTATTTCGACTTATCCGATGCGTTTTCCGACAACGATCTTTCAGCACTGAAAGAATACGGGACTATTTATTTGTCCGGCGGCAATACATTCATGTTCATGGATATGGCGCGGAGGAGAAATCTTTATCCCATTTTAAAAGCACATGGTGAAAACGGGGGGTTGCTAATCGGGGCAAGCGCCGGCGCTCTTATGATGACGCCTTCAATTAGTCTTGCTGCTGTCGCTGACGAAAACACTCCCGGGCTCACCGATCTTTCGGGATTCTCTTTTGCTGATTTTGAATTTCATCCGCACTATATCGGATCAGCGGAAGAAAATGATTTTTTACGAGCCCATCGTGATGTCGTGAAAACACTCTATGCATGTAAAGACGGGGATGGCGTCTTTTACTCAAACGGTGAAATAAAAATATTTGGCGACGTTTCAGTGTTTATGGCATAAGCTTTCGAAATAACATATTTTTCTCGAACGCACCCGATAAAAACCACCGCACCCTTTGGCGCGGTGGTTTTTTATATACATATATATGGAAGAAAAAAACGAAGCGAAGTATACTATATATATGACACGCGCACGCCGATCAATTGTTATTATCGAAGACGATGCTTCTCAACAGAAAGCGTTGCGCCTTGCGCTTGAAAAAGAAGGATTCGAAGTACATGCCGCCATGAATGGGAAAGAGGGGATAGAACTCGTGCATGTACAAAAGCCCGATATTATTTTTTGCGATGTCATCATGCCGGTCATGACCGGCATCGAAGCGCTTGAGCATTTCCGCGCTGATGCGCTTATCCGCGACATTCCTGTTTTTGTCTTAACCAATTACGCGCTTCATGAAAAAGTGATGCCGTTGCTTGATCTGAAAAAAGACCGCTTCTTTTTGAAAACCGATTCTTCATTGAAACAGATCATTGCGGAAATAAATACTATCCTCTCATGACATTTTCCCCGTCTAAAAAAATGCTGTTGTTGTTTTCGATCACGCTCATCATCGGCGGAGTTGG
>Ga0154789_145_pt2 | contig 6943 bp, 6 predicted proteins | sample Rifle2008BG16ft_FD_105797 | JGI IMG/M metagenome (GOLD analysis project Ga0154789, IMG submission 105797) | Candidatus Azambacteria bacterium RBG_16_47_10
CGCCTGCCGGGCTATCCATGACCAGTGATGTGCCATTCCCTTTGAACGGTTCGACGGAAAGATATTTCCATGATTCTTCTTTCCATGGGGTCGCTTCGGTGTGGCGGATGAATTGGTCGACACCGGTTTTCTTCGCCTCGACGATGATCTCTTCAACGAGCGCGATATTTTCCGGTGTGTTATCGAGGATGAGGTGCTTGATGAGCTCCTGAAGTCCTTCACCTGATACGTTCACGCCGACGGATGTAAGCGTGCCGCTTGGTAAGAAATTGCCGAGCACATCGCATGTTTCGCCGATCACCCCGCTTTCAAGATCTTTTTCATTTCCGGAAAATAATGCGCCGTAGTGTTCGCGCAAATAGTGTGGGAACGGACCGGTGAACTTTTCTCCTTCCAGTGCGACATAAAACTGGAATGCCGCATCCATGACATCCTCCACTTTTTTCTCATCGACGCCGTATGCCGCAAGCTCTTTGTGGATCGGATAGTAGCCGCGCTTACTCATATCCACATAGCGCGTGGAAAGCTCGATGTATCCTGCGCCCGGACGGCCCCATTCGATCGATTTTGCGGCAAGTGCCGAGATCTGTTCGAAACAGATCCATACTGCGCCCATGCGGGCGATGGAGTTGTGCCCGTACGCGTCGAGCCAGCGTTTCATAAATCGCATGATCTTTTCTGCGTGCGTGAGCTCTTCAAGGAATTTCGTGTCCACGCGCACCGCATCGCGGAATGTTTCCCATGCCTTTTTTGTTTCCGGAGAATAAGCCACGAAAGCGTCGAACGAAGTGATACTGTGTTCCTTTAAAAACAGGACGCCGTCGCCGCCGAATTTCTCTGCGGTCTCAGGAAGCATACTCGCGAGCATTTCCGGCATGAAATTGTCTGCGAAAATGCCGCGCAAGCCCCGGGGGTTTTTCATGCGCGAGAACATGGAGAGCAGCGCGGTCGCAATACTCTGCGGAAGCGTGTGCATCAGATACACCTTTTTGTCCGTATTCGTGAAAAACGGCGCGAGTAATTCCTGTTCGAGCGGGGTGAATGAATACACCGGTGTTGCAACGAATGAATGAGCGTGTGCGAGTGCTGATTCTGGGTATGTATGCATATGTTTCCTCCTTTAATATTTTTTATTGGTAAAGTGCACAGTGTAAATACTTCGTATCATGATTGTATGCACAATACAAGGATTAGCGCTGTGCCGCGATAACACAATTGGTGAATAAATGGATAACGGTCAAAGGGCCGATGCCTCCCGGAACGGGAGTAAGGACCGCCGCTTTCGCGCGTACTTTCGCAACCGCAACATCGCCGACGATCTTTCCGTTATATACACTCGCACCCGCATCGATGATGCGTACGCCTTTTTTGACCGTGGTGATAAGATTTGCTTTGCCCACGCCCGATACGATGATATCAGCATCTTTGGTAAGCGCGGAAATATCTTTTGTTGCACTGTCTGCGATGCCGATATTTTTAAATCCGCGCGCGAGGAGAAACGCGTGGAGTGGCTTGCCGATAACGCGTCCGTACCCGATGATCGCGATGCGGTCGGAGACATTCGGCGCGCCGGTATGCGAAAGCATTTCCCAGATCGCGGCTACCGATGGAGCGATGAACGGGGAATTACCGCGGAGATTATCGACATCTTTTTTCGGCGTGATCGCCGCGATGACGCAGTCGGCGTCGGCGCGTTTCGGCAAGGGAAGTTGTACGATGATCCCGTGCACCGCGGTATTTGCATTCAGTTTTTTGATCTGCGCAATGATGTAATCTGCCGTTGAGCGTTCAGGAAGATGCAATAAAAAAAAGCCGCATCCCAACGTTGTCGCCATTCGTTCCTTTTGGCGCACATAGGAGAGCGATGCGGGGTCATTTCCCACGAGCACCACTGCAAGCGTCGGCGGTGTCTGCATGCCCCGCACTTTTTTTGCGATAGCTCGCCGGTTTTTTTCTACAAATGGTGCGCTAGGGAGGATCATTTCGATGTCATTTCGCGCACTGTACCTTTTGTTTTTTCTTTCTGTTCGTCAGTGGGGTTCTTCAGGAGATCCGCGATCAGTTTGCCGATCACTTTCATTTCTGGTTCCTTCATGCCGCGGGCGGTGAGTGCCGGTGTACCAAGGCGGATGCCCGATGGGTCTGCTGGTTTGCGCGTATCAAACGGAATCATATTGAAGTTCGCATATATTCCACATTCGGCAAGCGTATCGGCACCTTGTTTGCCGGAGATGCCAAGGGGGGTGCAGTCGATGATCATGAGGTGCGTGTCGGTTCCGCCGGATACGAGACGCAATCCTTCCGCCATCAATGTTTCTGCAAGCACTTTTGCGTTGATCGCGATCTGCTGTTGATATTTTTTATATTCATCGGTCATCGCTTCTTTAAAGCACACCGCTTTTGCCGCGATGATATGTTCCAACGGGCCGCCCTGCATGCCGGGGAATACCATTTTATCGATCTGTTTTGCAAACTGTTCTTTGCATAAAATAATAGCACTGCGCGGGCCGCGGAGTGTTTTTGTGGTCGTGGTCATCACGACATCATGCGTCGGTACCGGGCTTTCATGAACGCCGCCGACAACAAGCCCCGCGATATGCGACATATCCGCCATTGCGTATGCGCCAACCTCTCGCGCGATCTCGGCAAAGCGCGAAAAGGGGACTGCGCGCGGGTACGATGTGAAGCCGGAAAGAATAAGCTTCGGTTTTACTTCGCGTGCAAGTGCGGCAACGTTGTCCATGTTGATCATTTCTGTGTCTTGTTCTACGCCGTAATGCACGAAATGGAATAGTTTGCCTGATAGCGATACCGGGTGGCCGTGCGTGAGGTGTCCGCCGTGCGAAAGATTCATCGCTAATATAGTATCGCCGGGTTCAAGAAGGGCGAAATAACACGCAAGGTTCGCTCCCGAGCCTGCGTTTGGCTGAACGTTCGCGTGTTCCGCGCCGAACAATTTTTTTGCGCGGTCGATCGCAAGCTGTTCTATCTGGTCGATATATTGCGCGCCGGTGTAGTAGCGTTTTCCCGGATATCCTTCGGCGTATTTATTGGTCAGCACCGTGCCCGCGGCTTCAAGTACCGCGTCAGACGCGAGATTTTCAGAGGCGATCATTAAAAGCCCGTCGTGTTGGCGCTTTTCTTCCTGCACAATAAGCGCATCAAGTTCCGGGTCGACGATAGGTAAGTGATGTCGTGGGATCATTGCTTTCTATAGTACGATATCGAGCAATAAAACGCAAAATCTGTTTAGCGAAACTTGACAAGAGCATATAAAGGGTGTATAATAAAAACAGTCTTAAAAACTGTACATTTCAAAGGAGGTGCGTGGTATGGGATTCAGATTGCTGATTCGAACGATTTTAAAAACTCCGCTCTGCGTAAATGGGCGGGAAGTTGAAATCATCTCTCTTGCCAACCTTGGCATGTCGCCCGCGACAATACTAAGAGATGATGGTTTTTATCCAGGCTGGCGTCCGGCAAGCAAAGAAGAGTTGGCTTCTTTCGCAAAAACATATCATCCCGCAAGATGGTACCCCGACATTTTCGGAATCGGTGAGAATGTCGAACCAACAACTTTCGGACCGATTGCGCCTCTCTTTAAGGTTTCCGGGCGGGCAGCAATACCTGCAAATCAAAATCCCATGTGGGGGTTGCCACAAGGGAGTTTGATTCTCTTCGTAAAAAAAGAACCCGAAGAATAATTCGGATTCTTTTTATTTTATTAGTCAGGACTTTTTATGCGCATGAAATTTTTATCACGCACTTTCCTATGATATGAAACAGCAAATCGGTGCGCTTCATCGCGGATACTTTGTAAAAATAACAGTGTTGTGTCGCCAAGCGTTTGCGCGGGTGTCGGCAAGGGAGAGCGGGGTGTATATATTTCCTCTCGTTGCTTTGCGAGCGAGATGACCATCTGTGATCCAGGGAGTACCGCGCGAGCCGCTGCAAGCTGTGTTGCGCCGCCGTCCACTACAATAAGGTCAGGTGTTTTCCATTCTGCATGGCGTATGCGCCGTGAAAGGACTTCCGCGATCATTTTCGGATCATTAGATTCCGTGCCTGAAAATTTGATTTTGAATTTCCTATACTCGCTTTTGTTTGGCATGCCGTTTTCAAAAACCGCCATTGAGCCGACGGCATATTTTCCGCTGATATTTGAAATGTCATAACATTCTACGCGCGTGATCGGATGTGTAATATGCAGAAATGTTTCGAGCGCTTTTTTTGCTTCTTCCCAGTTTTCAGCGCGCGGCATGCGTATCTCGGAAAATCGCGCGATGACGGTTGTATGTGCAAATATCGTGTGCAAGCGATCAAGACGGCGTTTTATTTCTTCCGCCTTCGTGAATTGTTCGTGCCGCGCCGCCGCTTTCATGTCGCGCTCCATTTTTTTGAGCAGTGTCTGTCGCTTGCCGTTAAGAATATGTACGATAGCGCGGATATTTCTGCTCGCTTGCGCACGCGCCGCGGGATATGCGCATGCGCCGGTGCATCGTCCGAGATGATAATGAAAGCACGGGCGTTTTGCCGGCCGCGATGTGCAATACGGATAAATATTTCTGAGCATCTTGAGCGTTTCTTTCAGCGCAGTACCGTCAGTGAACGGGCCGATGACTTGTTTGCATACGACCCCACTTTTTTGATTATCAGGCTGGTGCGTGATGAAGATGCGCGGATATTCTTTTTCCGCCGTGATACATACGAAAAAATAATTTTTATCGTCTCGGAGGATGACATTGTATTTCGGGCGATGTTTTTTTATATAGCGCGCTTCTTCGATAAGCGCGTCCACTTCCGATTCGCATTCGATCCATGCGATATCTGCGATCTCGTTTCGCAATGCCGTGATCTTGTGATGCTCATCGCCGCGCTTTGTGAAATACTGGCGCACTCTGTTCTTTAAAACATTCGCTTTCCCAACGTATATGACGGCTCCTTGCGCGTTGCGGAAGAAATAGACGCCGGGTTTTTTCGGTAGTTTCGCCAGTTTTTGAGGTATGCGTTCCATTACGGAATAAAAAAATGTATAATAGTTTTGTGGAACCACTTATTAAAATTGAAAACGTTTCGCTGATATACGACAAAGGGAAGCCGAATGAAACGAAAGCGCTGGCTGATATCAATGCGGAGATCTATCCGAGCGAATACATCGTCTTCTTCGGACCCTCGGGATGCGGAAAGTCAACGCTGTTATATGTTATTGCGGCGATGCAGACACCGACAACAGGGCGTATCATTGTTGATGGACGGGAGATCAGTAAGGTGGGCGAGAAAGGGATCACAGATTATCGACAAAACAGTATCGGGATGGTGTTTCAGCAATACAATCTTATTGCCTCTCTTTCGGTTATCGATAATGTTAGCGTGCCACAGATTTTTAAAAGTGTCAAACCAAAAGATAGGGAACCGAAGGCACAGGCATTGCTTGATCGGTTCGGCATCGGCGCGTTTTCTCGTCGCTTGCCCAGCGAGCTTTCCGGCGGACAGCAACAGCGCGTTTCCATCGCGCGTTCGCTGATCAATAACACGCCGATCATTCTTGCCGACGAACCGACCGGTAACCTTGATTCGAAGTCAGCGCAGAACGTGACCGACATTTTGCAGGAGTTGAACGAAAAAGATAAAAAAGCGATCATTCTCGTTACGCACGATCCGAACCAACTGCAGTACGCCCACCGCGTCTTTCATATGAAAGACGGCAAGATCGTCCGCCAGACGATCAATCCGCAGCGCCCTCAGCGCATGGATGCGCAAGCAAAGGAAAAAATCACAAAGACGCTGTCCGGCGGTATTTCATCCGCGCTTGTCGATGTGTTGTCGGTATATCCGGAACTGACCGAATCGCGCCTCAAATCAAAGGCTGTAGTGAACTATCTTTTATCAGAATTGGATACTCAGCAGATCGATAGGCTCGAACGGCTTGTGGAAGACCGCATATTAGGGAAGATCAGCAAAGAAGATTTTGGTGCGGCGCTTGATGATCCGATCGAGAAAGGCGGCGCAGGATTGAATTATCAGTCTGCAAAGAAGATCGATGCATCTGTGGAGACGCTGCTTTCCGAGACCGATATCATTCAAAAGGACATCGAAGATGTCGGTACCGATCCGAACGCGCTTAATGCGGTCACAAAAGAGATAGAGACCCAGATCATTGATGTGCTCTCTTCCGCATTGTCCGATGAGCAGATGACGCGCTTGACCGATGCGATAAAGAAGAGGATTTCCAATGAACTTGATAGAGATGGATTCTTTCACACACTTGATCTTGCAGTGTCTCATGGCGGTGTTGGCCTGCGGAAGGAGATCGCAAAAGATGCTGCACGGAGAATGGAGATCTTACTTATTAAATTTAAGGATTTCACCGATTAGCTCATGCTTATTCCGGATATCTTCAAATTATCGACCCGTATGTTCAAATCGCGCCGCATGCGTACGGCGCTGACCGTACTGGGTATCGGCATTGGTATCGGCGCGATTTTGTTTCTTGTGTCGCTCGGGTACGGGCTTCAGCGTGCGCTTATTTCGCAGATCACTAGTTCCGACTCTTTGCTTTCGCTCGATGTCGTGCAAGGAGAAAAATCGGCGATCGTGCTGGACAACAAAGCACTTGAAACTATTGCTGTGTTTCCCGAGGTGCAGGAGGTTGCTCCGTTGGTTAGTTTGAGGGGGCAGATCACCTATGATGGTATTACCGCCGATATGGTCGCAAACGTAACATCACCCTCATTCATCAAATTCTCGAACATGAAACTCGTAGATGGTGTTGTATATAACAGCGATAAGAACGAGGTCATCATTTCAAAAGCGGTGGCGACGATATTTAATATCACCGACCTCAAGGAGATCATAGGAAAAGAGATCGGTGTTTCATTTCTTGCGGTAAAAGCAGGGGAGGCGGGGGATCAGCTTGAGCTCGTCGAACAACCGGGCACATATG
>Ga0154789_111_pt1 | contig 6915 bp, 9 predicted proteins | sample Rifle2008BG16ft_FD_105797 | JGI IMG/M metagenome (GOLD analysis project Ga0154789, IMG submission 105797) | Candidatus Azambacteria bacterium RBG_16_47_10
ATGAAATAATATGAAGATCAACAGCAAAGCAATACTATACTCAACTGTCGGTGTCATATGGTTTGTCGTTGTCACGGCGATCGGTACCGAGATATCGGCTTCATTTAAGTCATTGTTAGTGGGTCTTACCGGGCATCACTGGACGGCAAAAAGTATTCTTGCGGTAGTCGTTTTTATTGTACTGTATATTTTATTCAGAAAATCGGATGAGTCCGCGGATATTTTAAAAGGCGTGTATTATGTACTGGGAAGCGTAGTACTTGGGGGCATAATGATCTTTTCTTTTTTCCTCTGGCATTTTATCAATGGATGATAGGGGTAATCGCGGGTAGTGCAAAGAAAAAAGCCGGGATAACCCCGGCTTTTTTTATAAAATGAGCTATGCGCGTGGATAACTCGCTTGACCTTGGGGAGGTGTATAGTGTATATTTGACATTAAGTAATGGAAGATATAGAATGTAATTATGAAAAAAGAAGCGAAAAACAAAATACCAGTAAAAACTCCTGAACACATCCGATTCGCTGTTTTGGCTGCCGACATCGCATGCTTTACGGTCCGCGATGACGGGAAATTATGCGTTCGATTGGTCAGGGTTGATCGACCTCCTCATTTTCCCGGAATACCGGGACTCCCGGGCGGACTTCTCGATCCGAAGGAAACGGCGGAAGAAGCGGCGGGTAGGCATCTTTTCACAAAAGCGAATATTCGTCTTGCGCGGACATATATGGAGCAGTTGTATACGATGAGTCGCGTTGATCGGGATCCGCGAGGGCGCGTAGTATCTGTTGCATATCTTGCGCTTGTGCCGTGGGAGCGGTTGTCGGCACAGGAACAGGCGGGGGATAAGCAGGCGTGGTGGGAGGAGATCGGGAAGGCGACACGGTTGGCATATGACCACGATGAGATCCTTTCCATTGCAGTGCGTCGGCTCCGTGCTCGTGCCCGCTATACGACGATCCTTTCGCGCATCATGCCTTTGGAATTTTCACTTACCGAGCTGGAGGAGGCATTCGAGAAGGTGCTCGGGATGTCGATCGACAAACGTAATTTCCGCAGAAAGATCTTGTCGCTTGAGGTGCTTGTGAAATCAGATAGCGTCCGGTCCGGGGGGCAGCACCGTCCGGCACAGTTATGGAAATTCAAAAACAAGGGCGTTGAAGAAATCGAGGTGTTATGATCGTCTGTATTTTTTTACCAACAGTTAGTGTAGAAATGACAATATATTTATCACGGGACATGCGCCGCAACCTAGGGGGCGCATGCTCCGGGATAATCTCGGAGAGTTCTTTTACAACTGCATACATACACGAAAGGAGGCGCTATGGAGAAGAAGAGTGACAGAAGCGTGGGAATCATCGTTGGGCGGTTTCAGGTGGACGAACTGCATGCGGGACACCGATTCCTCATCGAGACGGCGTTTATGCGGCATCGCAGTGTGCTTGTCGCTGTCGGTGTTTCGGGAGGGCTTGCGACCCGGCGTGATCCGCTGGATTTTGAGACGCGGAGGCGCCTCATCATGGAAGCATACCCGCAGGCGACGGTCTTGCCGGTCTACGACCGGCCGTCGAATGCGGCATGGTCACGGGAACTTGACCGGCTCGTGACGGATGCATTTCCGGGAATGCCCGCGGTGTGTTACGGGTCGCGCGACAGTTTTCTTTCCGTATACGAAGGGAAATTCTCGAAGGAATATGTGAAAGAGGTGCGTGGGTTTTCCGGCACGGGCGCGCGCGTAAAGATCGGTAAGACGGCGGTGCATACGAAAGATTTTCGTGCCGGCGCCATCTATGCGGCGCACCATCGCTTGCCGGTTTCGTATCAGGCGGTGGATGTTGCGGTCGTTTCATTCGATCGGGGCAATATCCTGTTGGGCAGGAAAAAGCAGGACGGTGACAAGCTTCGCTTTATCGGCGGGTTTGTTGATCCGACGGATGAGTCGCTCGAGCATGCCGCACGGCGCGAAGCATATGAGGAAGCGCCGAACATCGAGATCGCCGATCTGCGATATCTCGGCAGCGCACGCATCAACGACGTCCGCTACCGCGGAAGCGAGGATGGCGTCATGAGCGCACTGTTCGTTTCCGCATATGTATTCGGGTATGCGCGGGCGGGCGACGATCTCGATGCGCTCGAGTGGGTTCCGTTTCGAAATGCGCAAGCCATGCTTATCACCGAGCATCATGCACTGTGGGATCTTTTGGAAAAACAGCTTCGGCGATTTATGCACTACACCATCAAAAAAAGGAGGTAATACCATGACTACCAGAATACATAAAGGGTTTGCGGACAATATCATCCTTGCGACCGACAGCTACAAGGTGTCGCACTGGAAGCAGTACCCGCCTCAGACGACCGGCGTGTTCTCTTTCTTCGAGAGCCGGGGCGGGGAATTTCAGGAGATGGTATTTTTCGGGCTCCAGTATTTCCTCAAGAGATATCTGGAGGGCATCGTGGTGACCAAAGAAGGCATCGAAGAGGCGCGTGATTTTTTCGCGGCGCACTTTGGCTCTGCCGCGCACTTTAATGAAGAGGGGTGGCGGTATATTCTCCGCGCGCACGGTGGGAGACTCCCGGTCATCATCAAGGCGGTCCGCGAGGGAACTGTCGTTCCGACGCATAATGTTCTTATGACCGTCGAGGGTACCGATTACCGGGTTCCATGGATAACCAATTATCTTGAGACGCTGTTGTCGCAGGTGTGGTATCCGTCCACGGTCGCCACGGTATCTCGGGAAATGAAAAAGACCATCACGGAGTCCCTCAAGCGCACCGGTGATCCCGCGCTGATCGATTTCAAATTGCATGATTTCGGCTATCGTGGTTCCACATCGGTGGAGTCTGCGGGACTCGGTGGTGCCGCGCATCTGGTGAACTTCAAGGGCACGGATACGCTCGCGGGCGCGGAGCTTCTCCGCCAGTACTACAAAGCGGATATGCCCGGGTTTTCCATCCCCGCCGCGGAACACAGCACAATCACGTCGTGGTGCAAAGAAGGAGAGCGCAAGGCGTATGACCATATGCTCGAACAGTATCCCGAGGGGCTCGTTGCGGTCGTTTCCGACAGCTACGATATCTATCACGCGTGCACCGAGATCTGGGGCAAAGAGCTTCGCGAGAAGGTCATGAAGCGCAACGGTACGCTTGTCGTCCGTCCGGACAGCGGGAATCCGCCCGAAGTGGTGGTTCGCGTTCTTGATGCACTGGGAACCGCATTCGGTACGCGCGTGAACGATAAAGGGTACCGCGTCCTTGATCCGCATGTGCGCGTCATCCAGGGCGACGGCATCGACCGCCATTCGCTAAAAGAGGTGCTCGAAGCAATGGAGGAAAAAGGATGGTCGGCGGATAACATTGCGTTCGGCTCGGGCGGAGGTCTGCTTCAGAAAGTGAACCGCGATACGTTGCGGTTCGCCTTCAAATGCTCTGCGATCGAGATTTCCCGCTGGGGGTGGCGCGATGTGTACAAAGATCCTGTTACTGATCCGGGCAAAAAGTCCAAGGCCGGCCGCCTCAAGTTGATCCGCGATGAACGCGGATTCAGGACGGAGCGCGAGAACGATTCGCAGCTGCCGAATGTCCTTGAAACAGTGTTTGAGGACGGACGGGTCCTGTGCGACTACACGCTCAAAGAGGTCAGGGAGCGCGCCGCCGTCGTGTAATAAGGTAGTAGTTCTTTTTTAAAAAGCCGGGAGATATTCTCCCGGCTTTTCTTTGTATACAGAAATCCTAGCCAAGGCGGTGCAATCTGCTACACTGAACATAATGAATACAAAGCGAAAAACAGAAACCGTGTGGGATGTCATTGTTATCGGCGGGGGTCCTGCGGGGATGATGGCGGCGGGAAGGGCGGCGGAGCGCGGTAAGTCTGTCATCTTGCTTGAGAAAAATCCCACGCTTGGCAGAAAACTGCTCATTACGGGAGGCGGGCGGTGCAATCTCACCAACAACAAACCCGATACCCGCACGATGCTGTCGCATTACACAGGAAGCGATCAATTTCTTTTTTCTGCTTTTGCGCAATTTACTGTGCAGGATACGATCGCATTTTTTAACGACCGCGGCATGAAAACCAAAGAAGAAGCGGAGGGAAGAATGTTTCCCGTTTCAGACAAAGCGCAGGCGGTGTTGGATGTGCTCACGCGCTACATAAAAGAGGGCGGCGTGCAGGTACAGACAAGCGCTGTGGTTGCGGATATCGCGGTTGATGTAAAAACAAAACATATCCGTGTGCGCTTGGATGATGCAACGGAAATTGTCGGGCGGTCGTGCGTGGTCGCTACGGGAGGAGTATCGCGCCCGGAAACCGGCTCTACAGGGGATGGATTTGCATGGCTTAAAAAACTCGGACATACCGTTGCCGATACCAATTCGTCTCTTGTACCTGTCGCACTCAAAGACGCGTGGGCAAAAAAATTAAGCGGTGTGACGCTTTCAGATATCAAACTCACCGTGTTTCAAAACGGAAAGAAGCAGGGGATGAAAAAGGGAAAAGTATTGTTCACTCATTTTGGTATCAGTGGTCCGACGGTGCTGAACATGAGCAAGCTGATCGGCGAGCTGATCCCGCAAGGTGATGTGGGCATCATGCTCGATCTGTTCCCGAAGATCGAACACGATGCGCTGAAGAAAAAACTGCAGGCATTGTTGATCGGAGATAGTAATAAAAAGATAAAAAATACGCTTGATGCACTGGTGCCGTCCGCACTTGTGCTTCCGTTGCTTGCGCTCGCGTGGATCGACGGCGAAACGGCAAATCACAGCGTGAAGAAAGAAGAGCGGGCGAAATTACTGTTGCTGCTGAAAGCCGTTCCTTTACATGTGCAGGGATTGCTCGGTGCAGACAAGGCAATCGTGTCTTCGGGCGGTGTGGCGCTCACAGAGGTGAATTTCAAAACAATGGAATCGCGCGTGGTGAAAAATATCTATATTGTCGGCGACGCGCTGAATATCGACCGCCCTTCGGGAGGGTATAGTTTGCAAATATGCTGGACGACCGGCTTTGTGGCCGGAAGCCATTGCTGATGTTTCAGTTCCCGAATGAGGGGAGTATAATAGAATGAGCTCTTAATTTGAGAAGTCTTCGGGTTAAAAAGGATATAAAGATATGACAAAAATAGAGGCGTTTATAAAAAATATTCAGAATGAAAGCGTCTCGGTATCGAGCTTACTCAGGGAGGCTAAATTAATAGCAAGTGGTTTAGGGCAGTCTGATTTTTTGAAATGGTTAAATTTAGAAATTGAAGGATACAAGAGCGATGATAATTATCCCAAGTATAGAAGTTTAAGTGGGCAAATGAAAGGATGGAACCCATACTATGGATGGGTTCCTGTTATACACAAGACCTCCGAGATTGAGAAACGGCTTTGTACTCGTAGCGCAAGCCAATCTATTCGTGAGATTGAAGAACTTCTCTCTAATAAGGCTGGAAGCTATGAGATGCCATATCCCGCTTCGGTTTCCGATCAAATACTCGAGGGCAGCTTCAAAACAAAATTATCCATGTTTATTAGTAGGCCTGCTCTTGTAGGAATATTAGATTCAGTGCGTAATCGACTTTTAGATTGGGCTGTTGAGTTAAAGCGCAGCGGAATTCATGGAGATGAAGTTGAATTTACAAGTAATGAGAAAAAGGAAGTGCAAAAAATAGAATCCAAATTTAATATAGGGAAAATAGAAAATTTTCATGGTAATTTAGGAGAGGGTAATAATTATACGGGGGAGATTTTGTCCCCAGCTGAAAGTTTTTGGATGAAGGCCTTTTGGTATATTTTTATAGCATTCGTTATTGTGGTAGCAGGAAATATCTCAAGTGCAGCTATCTTAAAGTACATTCTTGGAATTTAATTTTATATAATTCTGAGAATGTTGAATTGGTAAAATATATTTATGAAAAAATATTATACAATTATAGCGATAACATTCATAGTTTTAGGATTTGGATTCTATTGGTATTCGTATAAACCCAAGCATATAAGATCTCAATGCTTAGCGGAAGCGGAATCCAATAATTCTCCATTTAGCAATCCTAGTAATAAAGAAAGAATGCAGAAAATTAATGATTATTATAAAATTTGCTTACATCGTTTTGGTTTAGAAAACTGATTATCGTAAAAGAAACATTACGAAAAATAGGATTTGGAGTTATTTTATGGGCGGTGCCGTATGGCGCGTCCATACTCTTGCTTCCGCTTTTAGAAAGTGCGCCGAAAGAATAAAAATATGAACATAATCATCAAAACCGCGACGATCAATGCAGCGCTTATGGCTCTGTATGTTTCCGCGATCAGCTCGTTTCTTTTTTATATACCGAAAATATTTGATACTACCAAACCCGATACGGTGCTTGCGCCTATTATGATGCTTTCACTGCTTGTGTTCTCGGCGGCGCTTGTTGGCGCTTTGATATTTGGGAAGCCGATACTGTGGTATCTGGACGGCAAAAAGAAAGAAGCGGTTTCGTTGCTTTTCTATACGCTCGGAGTTTTTCTTATCATCACGATCGTCGTGATGTGCGTGGCATATCTCATTTCGTAATATGAATCCGGAAATGCATAAAGGATACACGGAGGAAGATGTCGCTAAAGAGTCCATAGAGCATTCGATCGAGCACCGTATCCCGTGGCTTTTTCTCGGTTTGCTGGGTGGTATGTTTGCTACCGTTATTGTTTCCAAATACGAAGCGATCCTTGCGGCGGATGTGCGCCTTGCTTTCTTTATCCCTGTCATCGTGTATTTGAGCGATGCCGTGGGAACGCAAACAGAAACGATTTACGTGCGCCTGCTCTCAAAAGAAAAGGTGAATTTTGTGCGATATATTGTTAAAGAGAGCATTATCGGGTTTGGTTTGGGCTTGTTGTCCGGACTGCTTTTTGGAGGGTTTGCGACATGGTGGCTTTCTTCGTATTCAATCGGC
>Ga0154789_112_pt4 | contig 6818 bp, 2 predicted proteins | sample Rifle2008BG16ft_FD_105797 | JGI IMG/M metagenome (GOLD analysis project Ga0154789, IMG submission 105797) | Candidatus Azambacteria bacterium RBG_16_47_10
AGCGCGCGGCACAGCTTAAAAAAAGTGTTTTTTTATTTGGATCAGAACGCGGCATTGCGGCGGGAGCCGCGGAAGTTTTGAAGAAAAAATACCCTGCGCTTCATGTTACAGGAATATTGGACGGCTATGACGGCGCGAGTCGGTGGCAGGAAAACGCTGAGTTGAAAAATGCTGACATGGTGATCGTCGGCATGGGAACTCCCTTGCAGGAATTATGGATAGATGAACACGGCACGGCGCTGCCGCATATGCGGGTTGCGTTGGCGGTGGGAGGTGCATTTGATATGATGACAGGAAAGACTCCTCGCGCACCCATGCTATTTCGGCAGTTCGGACTTGAGTGGCTGTGGCGCCTGTTTCTTGAGCCGAAAAAACGATTGCGACGGATCATTGATGCTACAGTCGTTTTTCCTTTATTAGTGATCGGTACACGAATGAAACAAAACATAAAAAAATATTTTGTGATGGGCGCAGTACTTATTGTTGCGTGCGCGTCTTTTGGAAGTGTTCCGTTGTTTGCGCACGCGCAAACTGCGTCTTCCGATGTGCCGATCATTTTTCCGCGCTCATCATGGGAAAATTTTCAGGGGTTTTCCGCGGTGCTTGATTGGATGCCGGAAGATAAAAATGCCGACACATTCAAAGACGATAATCCGAATACGAATGATGCGATCCCTGATTATGCGCCCGTTGAACGCATCGTGATCCATGACACGGGGTGTCCCGAGGCCAGTCCCCGATGCAACGGAAACGGGTTTGATTCCCGTGAAGTTATTCAAAGCATTTATCGCAGTCATGCGATAACCCGTGGATGTGGTGATATGGGGTATCATTATATCATCGACCGCAATGGTATTATTTATGAAGGTCGATACGGCGGGAACGGCGTACGTGGTGCGCACGTGTACAACAGCAAGACGTGTCAGAATTTTAATTCCGGAACGATCGGCATTACATTGCTCGGCAATTACGGAAGCGCCGAGGTTCCCGCGGCCACATTTGCATCGCTCGCAAAACTGGTCGGATGGCTTTCTACGACGAACGGCATTGATGCCGCGGAGCTCTCAAAAACAACGGCGATATGGACCAATCCGAAGCTGAATGGGAGTTGCAGTGTATCATACGGAGGATTCTCCAGTTCATTTACGGGGCCGGTCGTGGTGGGGCATGACGATCTGGAAAAGGGAAATCCCGATCCAGGGACATTGAATAGAACGCTCCTGCGCGATGAAGCGAAAAAATGGCAGAATATATACGCTTCATATATATATAATGCGAAGGATGATACCGCGGTATATGCGGTTGTCGGCGGCGTTTTACAGAAGATGGGTGATATGATCGCCACACTAAGCGCCAATGATCAGGCGCGCGTGGTTGCGATAAATCCGAATCAGCTCGCGTTGTTTCCGGAGCAGAATAAAACGACATTGCCTGACGGCACATTGGTGAAGTCGCGATCCCGCAACGAATTGTTTCGTATTGACGGCGGCAAGCGCCATCATGTGACCTCGGCAAAGCTGTTCCAGCGTCTGGGCTATTCTCTTGCGAATGTGCAGATCATATCCGATCGCGAATTGCTCGGGTATGCAAAAGGGGATCCGATCGTGTTTCCCGACGGCACGCTCCTTATGTCCGAAAATACGAAAAAAATATATCTCGTAAAAAACGGAGAACGACGACATATACTTTCTCAGCGCGTATTTACGCAGAATAAGTTCAGCATGAAGAATGTCATCGCGATTCCTGATTATGAACTTGAAGCGTATCCGTCGGGCGGCGTTGTCGGTTTGCCGGAGGGAACTATCGTATCACTTTCCAAAAAAGCGACAGCGCCTAATCATGTCATCATGGATGGCGGCAGAAAGATCATTCCGTCGTGGGACATGTTTAAGAAATGGGGATTCAGCATAAAAAAGATATCGATCATTTCCAAGACTGATTTTGATCAGTATCCGGATAAAGGAGAGTTGCCATATCCAAACGGCACATTGGTACGGCAAGAAGGCGGCGCGGAACTATATCTTGTCTATCAGGGAAAGAAATATTGGATCGAAACATACGAAACGTTTCAGAAATTAAAATTAAGCCTTGCAAAGGTGATTGCGTTAAAAGCGAACGCGATGGAAGCATATCCGGTAGGCGGCATTATCACCGCTCCCGAAGATTGGAAAATGGTTCTTAGCGGCAAACAGATCGCGACAAAGGTTCCATCATCGGCACCACAACACCTCGTATCGCTGCCGGTGGTGGGTGTGGCAGTCGCGCCCGTTGCCCCCGTGATACCGACATCCGGGGAATCGCCGCTTATACGCATCGGTATTTTTTCCGGCGGTAATACTGATGATGTTATCGTTACCGCGACTGCCGCATTTACCGTGAAATCGGAAAAAACAGGAGAGAGAACGTATCAAGCGAATGAAAAAGCAGTGGTACGCTGGCAGGATGCGGGGGATACTCGATTCATTCCAAGCGTAAAAGATGCGGTATTTACCGTGTCGAGTTATACATTATTCAATTGGAACAAAACGGTCAATTTCAATACGTTCCGCGGAACGCTTGAATTGCGGTATTCTCCATACTCAAATAAAGTGTGGATGGTGAATGAACTGCCGATGGACGATTATATTGCTGATCTCGGGGAAGCGCTTAATTCGGATAATCAGGAATATCAAAAGGCGTTTTCGATCGCATCACGAAGTTATGCGATGTTTCATCTCAACAACGGCGGAAAGTACGGGAAGACGGAAGTGTTTCATTTAAATAACACGTCATCTGATCAGGTATATCGCGGATATGCATGGGAAGCGTACGCTCCTAATCTTGTGGCAGCGGCGCGCTCGACCGCGGGCATGGTGATGAAGTATAACGGCAAGATCGCACGAGCGGTGTATTCATCCGATACCGGAGGTGTAACGAGAAATGCATGCAGTTATTTCAAAGGGGAGTTTTGCAGCGCTGATTACGGGTATTTGTCAGGGGGAGTGAAGGATCCTGAAGGAACGATACGGCGCGATGCGGCATCGCTTGCCGCAAGTCATGGTGTTGGCATGAGTGCGACGGGCGCACGGCGGCTTGCCGAGCTCGGAAAGACCTATGCGGATATTCTCGGATATTATTACCTCGGCATTAGTATCGAAAAGGTGTATTGATATAAAAACAATGTCTCCTAAAGTCGCTGTCATCGTGCTTAATTATAATGGAACCGCAGACACACTCGAGTGTCTGCGATCTCTTACGCGGTGCACGTATGACAATGTTCTCATTATCGTCGTTGATAATGCGTCTGCAGATGCCGACGCCCTCGCATACGCGGTGCGAAATGAATTTCCAAAGATCCATTTTCTCCCGCGCACGGAAAACACCGGTTTCTCCGGAGGGAATAATGCGGGGATTAGGTATGCGCTTGAACACGGGAGCGACTATGTTGTGTTGCTGAATAACGATACGACGGTCGATCCCGATTTTATTACTCGGATGATCGCAGCTGCGCACAGCGATGAACATATTGGTATTGTCGGGGCGAAGATCTATTTTTATACGGAGCCGGATCGCATTTGGTTTAACGGCGCCGATTTTTCATGGAGGGACGGCGGAAAGCATTTCCAGTACGGCGAGCAAGATGCCGCGCCGCATGAGCAAACAGTGATACCGACACCGTTCGTTACCGGGTGCGCGATGCTTATTACAAAAACAGTTATTGAAAAGATCGGGCTGTTAGAAAAAGCGTTCTTTATGTATTATGAGGATATCGATTATTGCCTTCGCGCACAGCGAGCCGGTTTTGCTCTTCGCATCGCGCAAGGCGCGCATGTGTGGCATAAAGTATCGAGATCATCTGCAGGCATGGGCGCTCCGCGCGTGCAGTATTATCACGTTCGGAATGCGCTGTTGCTCACCTCGCGAAATGCTCCGGTGTTTGTAAAAATAGGGGTGTATGCGTGGAGTGTGTTGCATTATATAAAGCAGATCATAAAGCGGATGATCATGCCAAAGACCAGAGATATTTCTATAATGATCATGCGCGGCATCGCTGATTTTTACCGCGAAAAATTCGGAAAGTTACAAGAATAATCATCTATCATGATACGCATCGGTATTGAGTGCGAACAATTGGAAGGGGAGCGGTTTGGCGTCGGGCATACGCTTGCGCAGCTTTTGGATGCGGCGACACACGTGCCGGGTATCGAACACAAATATCGTTTCGTGCTGTATTTTAAAAAGGAAATGCCGCGCGACAGATTTTTAACGCATCCGTTGTTTGAATGCCATATCCTTACCGGCGGCATTATCCCGCAAAGTTTTAATGTGTTCTATCATATTTTGCTGCCGATACGGTATTTCACCGATCGTCTGGATTGTTTTTTCTTTCCTTCGTATATGTTGCCGGCGTTCTTCATAGGAAAAGCGGTTGTGGTGCTTACCAATGATGTGTATTGGGAGGCGCATCATGGCAGTTTGCCTTTGAAGTATCGCCTTGCGTATAGGCTCTTTTGCTGGTTGGCGGCGAAGCGCGCGCGAAAGATCATGACGATCTCGGAATTTGCCGCAGAAGAACTGATGGGTTTTTATGGTATTCCGACATCACGGCTCGCCATCAACCCGTGGGGGCTCGAGCCGATCTTCACACAACTGAAAAAAACGGATGAGCATGAGCGCGTGGTCGCTGCAATGAAAGAAGATCTCGGTATCAAAAAAGATTTCTTTATTTCTGTCGGACAGGCATTTCCGAGGCGCCATGTAAAGGATGCGGTGGAGGCATTCGGCATGATCGCTAAAAAGTATGAAAATATCCAGTATCTTGTGGCATGCATTGATAAATATGAACCACCGGTACTTGCATTGTTGATCGAACACATCAACCGCGAAGCAGGGAGAGAGGCGATCATACAAACGCGATACATCGCACGGAAAGACCTCCCCGTGTTATTGAATGAAACACTGGCGATGGTCTATGTGTCTGACAAAGAGGCATTGGGATTACCTCCGCTAGAAACACTTGCATGCGGACGGCCGTCGGTGATCGCCGATACGCCGCTTGCGCACGAATTGTTCGGTGACGACGGATTTTTTGTAAAAGACACGAATGATCCCGGAGATATCGCACAGCAACTTGAGCGTATTATAGAGCACCACAATGCGGTAACGCGCATTGTGCACGCGCAAGAAAAACATTTGACGCGTTTTGCATGGGATACGCACATTACCGCGCTTCTGAAAATATTTGATGATGTGGTTACGTCGCGATAATTTTTTGTGGGTTCGCCGTGCGGCGCGCGACAGCGCGGTCGCGCTGTTCTTTTGTATACTCGCTGTCATTCCGTTCTGGACGCCCTTATTCGGCGGTTTTGGCGCTTTGCAGTGGGATGCGCGTGAGGTGCACCTGACCAATCTTATTTTCTCATCACAAGTGTGGCATGCGAGCCATCTGCCGCTGTGGACCCCATTCATTTTCAACGGATTTCCGCAGATCGCCGATATGCAGGTTGCCGTGTTTTACCCGGTCACGTTGCTTATCGGGCTTTTTTCCGTGTTTTCCCAGTCTCTGCTTTTTTGGCAGACCGTATTTCATTTTGCCCTTGCGGGATTTGGCATGTATTTATTTGTGCGTCATATCACGCGTGTTCCGCTTGCCGGTATTTTTTCCGGGGTTGCATACATGTTTTCGGGATTTATGATCGGACATACATCGCATGTAGGCATGCACAGCACTGCCGCATGGATACCAATCGTGCTGTTGCTCGCTCATTATACGCTTGAGAAAAAAGAGTGGTTCTATGCGTGCGCTATGGGTGTCGCCGCTGGCATCGCGATTCTTGCCGGACATTTTCAAACAGCGGTATTCATGCTTTTTGCAGTGTTTTTATATGCCGCATGTGCTATAGCGATCACGTGGCGGCGCGAGCGCGCATTTCCGATGAAGCAGTCCGCGCTGATGCTATGTGCGATCGTCATGATGTCACTTATTTCCGCGATCCAACTTTTACCGACGCTCGAACTGACCGCGCAATCGCAACGCGCGGGAATATCGCTTGAGCTTGCGCAGACGGAATCACTATCGCCGGGCAGTCTGCGCGGACTGATCACGGCTAATCACAATAACGCGGCGTTCGGCGATTACACTGGCCCGTGGGATCGTACGCAAAATTATCTTTTCCTTGGCATCACGACTCTTTTTTTGGCGGCAACAGCACTTCTCATGCAGCGAAAAACAGAACAGCGTTGGATCGTATGGTTTTTTACAGGGCTTGCCGGCATTGCGGTATTGTATGCGCTGGGAAAGTACGGGTTCTTACACCAATATTTTTATCTGCTTCCGTTGTTTGACAAAATGCGCGCGCCGTCAAACATGATGATCGTGTTTACTGTCGCGATCACAGCGCTCGCAGGCACCGGCCTTGCCGCACTATTTCGCGCGAATACAAAAGGCAAATGGTTTGCCTTTGCTGCTGTTGTGGTGCTTGTCGCTGAATTGTTGCCATACGCCATGCTCAGCGAACTGATGTATGCGAGAAAAAATCCTGAAACGCTGTTTCAAAAGCCGTGGATCGTGGAAAATACTGAGCGCGAGTACGCGGCGCTTGATCCCGTGGATCGTTTTCGCTTGTACCGTGTTCCAGAATTGGATCGAAATCTCGCGCAAGTATTTTCCGTGTACGATTTTGCAGGGTATAACCCGCTTGCACTTCAGCGTCAGGCGGCATATGAAGATGCTATGGTGCAAACGCCGCAACTCATTGATCTTGGCGGGATAAAATATCTTCCGTGCGAATACATCTCGTCGCGCGCGGAACAACTGCAGAAGGTTGGGAATTTGTGTA